>OIZE01000042.1_pt1 | contig 138522 bp, 141 predicted proteins | sample 1588421 | NCBI WGS metagenome assembly OIZE01 (sample SAMN03283251) | human gut metagenome | biome: human-associated habitat; material: feces | host: Homo sapiens | place: USA | collected 2013 | reverse complement strand
TAATTATAATGTAGATGAAGGAACTGTGGAAAAAGTAGAAATTGACAATACTAAATTGGCGATGTTTGACACGGGAGAAAATGTAGCAAAAAAGATGCACTCTCTTGCAATAGAAGGTGAAATCATAAATAATGGAGAATCATGGGGAAACTTATCTATAAATGCAATAAAGAGATATAAAGAAACACCAGATTTAACAAAAATGACAGATGCAAATATTGTTTCTTGGACAGATGCATATACGGCATATGAACAAAATCCAAGCGCGTATAAGAGTATGATTCCAGAAGGAACAAAATTATGTCCAATATATATGTGGTTTGAAGAAAGCGGAGAAGAAGAGATAAGAAGTGTTTATGGACATAAAAATCTGACAGAAGAAGATGGCACTTTAAGACGCAAAGTAAAAACGGGAACAATATATTGGTGGAGTGAAAGTAGTAAGGTATACTTAAATCCGGATTGTTCTAATATGTTTTGTAGGCTTCCATATCTGGCAGATATAAGTGGATTAAGAGAACTAAAAACAGATAATGTTACAAATATGAGTGGAATGTTTGGTAATGTTAACAATCAAAGTTTAACAAATGTTGATGCGTTATCAAATTGGAATACGAGCAATGTTACAAATATGAGTTATATGTTTACTACTTGTAGTGTATTAGCTAATATAGATGGTCTAGCAAACTGGGATACATCAAAAGTGACTGATATGAGTTGGATGTTCGGCAATGATGATGGTGGAGTCGCCACGGAGATATCTGACTTAACACCAATTGAAAAATGGAATGTTAGTAAAGTAACAAAGATGGATAAAATGTTCTGTGGATGTAAAATCCAGAATTTGAATGCAATATCAAATTGGAATGTTAGTAATTTGGCAAGTGTTAGTCAAATGTTCCAAAGAAATCCAATAACAGATGCATCTGGAATAAATAATTGGAATATAACAAAAGTAACTAATTTTGATAGTATGTTTTCAGGTTGTCCGACTCATCCAGAGTTTACAAAAGTTACTGGAACATGGGATGAAAGCGGAACATTCACACCAACTACAAAATAAAAAATTGCCCAAGAAAAGACTTTCTTCTAAAGGGAAGTCTATCTTGGGCAAAGATTTTTGCATGCCTCTTGAAATTTAAAACATCTATTATTATAATATAGATACAAAACGAAAAGAGGAATAATATGAAATACGAATTTGAAGTTCCGGGAAAAGTAGTCGGAAAAGAAAGACCAAGAGTTAACATGTATACTGGTAGAGTGTATACACCAAACAAGACAAAAGAATATGAAACATTAATACAACAATACTTTAAAATATCATATCCAATGGCTGAAATGCTGGAGGGAAGAGTACGCATAGATATAATTGCATACTTAAAAATCCCAAAGGGAACAAGTAAGGCAAAAACGACGCAAATGCTAGAAGGTAATATGAGCCCAACACAAAAACCTGATGTCGATAATATTGCAAAATCAGTATTAGATGCAATGAATAAAGTAGCATTCAAAGACGACAATCAAGTTACAAAAATATCAGTTGAAAAACGCTTTTCGCAAAAAGAAAAGGTAGAAATAAGAATAGAAGAATATTAATAAAGCTATGCCAAAGAAACCTACTCTTGGGCTGTTTTATTGACAAAACAGCTAAACCGTGCTAATATGAATATGTAGAAAAATTGGAATGTAAATGTTTTTCACATAAATTGCAAAATAATATGTAAAAAATACATGAAAAAATAAAAGCTGTAAACAATAATGATGGAGGAAAGAATGTTATTAGAATTAAAAGATATTTGTTTTACAAGAGATAATAAAAAGATATTAAATAATATAAATCTGCAAATAGAACCAGAAAAATTTATTGCAATAACTGGACCAAATGGCTCGGGAAAGTCAACACTTGCAAAGATTATAATGGGAATAGAAAAACCGGATTCGGGAACAATTTTATTTAATGGACAAGACATTACAAATATGCCAATAAATGAAAGAGCAAAATTAGGAATGAGTTTTGCTTTTCAACAACCTGTTAAATTTAAAGGAATAACTGTGTATGACCTGTTGAAAATAGCAGCGAAAAAACGCATAAACAGAGCAGAAGCATGCGAAATATTATCAAAAGTAGGATTGTGTGCAAAAGAATATGTTGATAGAGAAGTAAATGGTTCTTTGTCAGGCGGAGAATTAAAAAGAATAGAAATAGCAACAGTTGTGCTAAGAGAAGCTATGCTTACAATATTTGATGAGCCAGAAGCAGGAATAGATTTGTGGAGTTTTAATAATTTAATAGAAATATTTGAAGAACTAAGCAGAGAGATAAAAGGCTCAACAATTATAATTTCACACCAGGAAAGAATCTTGAAAATTGCTGACGAAATTATATTAATGAAATCGGGAAAAATTGCAAAAATTGGAACCAGCGACGAAATATTAAGCAGTGAAATTCTAAGTAAAGAATGTTGCAAAATGAACAAAAAATGCTAGAAAGGAGACGGAATGGAAGATAATAGACTAGAAACAGTTGATGAAGAACTACTAAATGAAATATCTGATTACAATGGCGAATTCAAGGGCGCATATAATATAAGAAAAAATGGGAAAGGAATACAAAGACAAGTTACAGAAAATATCAATATAGTTACAAAAACGGACAAACCGGGAATAGATATAATAGTTAAACCAAATACAAAGTTTGAATTTGTGCATATACCAGTTATACTAACAGAGAGTGGATTAAAAGATGTAGTTTACAATGATTTCTTTATAGGAAAAGATGCAAATGTAATAATAATCGCGGGCTGTGGAATTCACAATGACCATCATAAAAATAGCCAACACGATGGAATACACAGATTTTTCCTAGAAGAAGGAGCAAAAGTAAAATATATTGAAAAACATTATGGAGAAGGTGCTGGAGATGGAAAGAGAATTTTAAATCCAGTTACAGAAGTTTATTTAAAGTCAGGAAGTAGTATGGAGATGGAATCTGTTCAAATAAAGGGAGTGGACTCTGCAATAAGAGAAACAAAAGGAGTGTTGGAGGATAACACAAATTTTGTAGTAACAGAAAAAATCATGACACATGGAAAACAAAGTGCGCAAACATGTTTTGATGTTCAGCTAAATGGAGAAAATGCAAGCACACATGTAACATCAAGATCAGTTGCAACAGAAGATTCATACCAACACTTTACATCAAAAATATATGGAAATTCAAAATGCTTTGCACATAGTGAATGTGATGCAATCATAAAAGATAATGCAAAAGTTAAAGCAACTCCGGAAATTACAGCAAATAATGTGGATGCAAATTTGATTCACGAAGCTGCAATCGGAAAAATAGCAGGAGAGCAATTAACAAAATTAATGACATTGGGATTATCTGAAAAAGAAGCAGAAGAACAAATAATAAATGGATTTTTAAGATAAAAATAGAACTGCCTAGCATGAAAACGATGCTAAGCAGTTTGTTTTTAATCGTTTATTTTCGAATATAATCCGATACAAATTAAACCACATACACCAACTAAAGAGTATATGATTCTAGTAAATACGCTCATAGCTCCAAATAATGTAGCAACTAAATCAAAGCTAAACAAACCTATTAATAGCCAGTTTAAAGCGCCAATTATAACAAGAGTAAGAGCTATATAATATAATACCTTCATAATTAATCTCCTTCCTTTGAAAAATTAATTAGACTGGAATTGTTATCTCTCAAAAGCTAATTATATTTTTAGTATATTAAATTTTTAAAAAATTATTCAACAAAAATAAAACTAAAAAATTTAAAAAGTAGCAAAATTTGCTACTTTTTAAATTGTGAATTATAAAGATCTGCATAAAATCCATTTTTGGCAATTAACTCTTCATGAGTTCCTTGCTCAACAATGTTTCCTTCATTCATAACCAAAATCATATCTGCATTTCTTATTGTAGATAGTCTGTGAGCAATTATGAAAGAAGTTTTTCCTTCAGTCAATTTATCCATTGCCTTTTGAACAAGCTCTTCTGTACGAGTATCAACATTACTTGTCGCTTCATCTAAAATTAGGAAAGGTGCATCCTTTAACATACCACGAGCGATGGTAATTAACTGTTTTTGACCAGCTGAAATACTTTCGTTATCGGTTATTTCAAATGAAAGACCATTTGGTAGAGAATTAACAAACTTATCAATTCCAACAACCTTACAAGCTAGTATAATTTGTTCATCAGAAATATTAGTATTGTTATATTTTATATTATCTCTAATTGTTCCATTGAAAAGCCAAGTGTCTTGAAGGACCATAACAAATAAATCGTGAATATTTTCTCTAGATAAATCTTTAATAGAAATTCCATCAATCTTAATATCTCCGTCTGTAATATCATAGAATTTCATAAGAAGATTTACCATAGTTGTTTTTCCAGCACCAGTAGGGCCGACAATAGCAACTTTTTCGCCACTTTTAACATTACAGCTAAAATCTTTTATAACAGTTTTATCATCGTCATAAGAAAACTTAATGTGGTCAAAAAGTATATTTCCTTTTGCATCTTTGCGCTTTAATGCCTTTTTGATATTTTCTTGTTTATCCATTTCAGGTTCTTCTAAGAATTCAAAAACTCTCTCAGATGCTGCAGCAGTTGTTTGAAGATTTGTCATACCTTGTGCAATTTGAGATAGGGGACCTGTAAAAAGTCTGATATATAGCATAAATGCAACAATTACACCGAAAGTGATTTGATTATTCATAACCAAAATAGCACCAACAATACAAACTAAAACATAACCAAAGTTTCCTATAAAGTTCATAATAGGAGACATCAAACCTGATAAGAATTGACTCTTTCTATTACATTCATAAACTCTTTGATTAAGTTCATCAAATTTTGTAGATGCTTCTGCATTACCATTGTAAGACTTTACAACATTGTGACTAGAATAAATCTCTTCAATATGTCCATTTAAATTTCCAAGCTCGACCTGTCTAGCATTAAAATACTTTTGAGATTTTGCTAGAATTATAAACATAAATACAAATCCGATTAGGGAAGAGATAATACCTGTCAAAGCTAAAATCCAATTTGTATAGAACATCATTATAATTGAGCCAATAAACAATGTTAAAGCTCCTATAAGAGTACATAAACTTTGTTGAAGAGTCATATTAATAGTATCAATATCGTTGGTTACTCTGGATAAAATGTCACCATAGCTATGTTTATCAAAATATCTAAGAGGAAGAGCATTTATCTTTTTAGATATTTGAGTACGTAAGCTTTGAGCAAATTTGTTAGAAACTGTTGACATTATAAAGCCTTGAAGATAATCGAATACAGCGCCAATTAAATAAATTATCAATAAAAATAGTGATATAGATTTTACAGAATCGAAATTTATTCCACCCATAAGACCATTTGTTATTTCATTTGTTAAATCACTTAATTTATTTGGACCAATTATGACCAAGATAGAACTCAAAGTTGCTAAAACAAGGGCAATTACAATAAAAGGTATGTATCTTTTCATATAATGCAATAATTTTCTTAAAGCTAATTTTAAGTTTTTAGGCTTTTCATTAACTCTATTAGGTCCGACATTTCTAGGTTTTTGTTTATAAGTCTTTTCGTCATTACCCATTTTCTAATTCCTCCTTTGAAAGTTGAGAATATGCAATTTCTTGATAAACTTTACAGTTCTTCAAAAGTTCTTTATGAGTACCTAAACCAACGCACTCACCATTTTCTAAAACTAAAATTTTATCAGCATTCAAAATTGTTCCAATTCTTTGAGCTACAATAATCATAGTAGCATCCTTTGTATATTTCTTTAGCTCACTTCTAAGCATAAAATCAGTCTTATAATCCAACGCACTAAAAGAATCATCAAAAATATAAATTTCAGGATTTCTAGCAATAGCTCTAGCAATAGCTAATCTTTGCTTTTGACCACCAGAAATATTTGTTCCACCTTGTGCAATAAATGCGTTATATTGTTCTGGCATTTTTTCGACAAATTCTTTTCCTTGAGCAATTTCAACAGCTTTTTTTACTTCATCTTCGGAAGCTTTTTTATCTCCATTATCACCATAAGAAACATTATAATTTACACTACCACTGAACATTACAGCTCTTTGGGGAACATATCCTAATTTGTTATGTAAGAATTCCTGTGAATAATCTTTTATATTAATTCCATCAACTAAAACTTCTCCTTCAGTAGCATCAAAGAATCTAGGAATTAAATTAATAAGAGAAGATTTTCCTGAACCAGTAGAACCGATTATAGCAACTGTTTCTCCTTTTTTAGCAGTAAATGAGATATCTTTTAAAACATAGTCATTGCCATCAGGATATTTAAAAGAAACGTTTTTAAATTCTACTTCTCCAACAAGTGATGATGTATTTTTATCAATTTTTCCATCTTTAATTTTAGTTTTTGTATCTAAAACTTCTGCAATTCTGCTTGCAGAAACACTAGCTCTAGGATACATTACGAAAATCATTGCAAGCATTAAGAAAGACATAATAACCTGCATAGCATAGCTAGAAAATACAACCATATTACTGAAAATTGTAATCTTATCAAGCATATTAGCTGCATTAATCAAATAAGCTCCAACAAAATAAATTGATAAAGTAAGCAAGTCCATAATTAAATACATAACAGGGGACATAGCAGACATAGCTCTCTGATTAAATAACTGAGTATCCGTTAAATCTTTATTACCAACTTCAAACTTATCTTCTTGATATTTTTCGGCATTAAAAGCTCTAACAACACGAATACCTGTTAGATTTTCTCTTGTCAAACCATTGATATTATCAATTAATTTCTGTACTCTCTTGAATCTAGGCATTACAACAATTATTAAAACTACAACACATATCAACAAAATAAAAACTGCTGCACCGGTAAGAGCACTCCATTGCCAACTTTTATTCAAAATCTTAAATACAGCCCATACAGCCATAATAGGGGACTTGATCAATAACTGTAGTCCCATAGAAATGAATCTTTGAATATTTGTAATATCGTTTGTAGTTCTTGTAATTAAGCTACTTGTTGAAAAGTTATTAATCTCTTCCATACTGAAATTTTGAACTTTCTCAAACAATTTCTTACGAATGTTTTTAGAAAAAGTTGCAGAAATAAAAGAAGATAAATAACCAACAAAAATAGCAGAAACTAAACTTCCACCAGCACAAAGCATCATATATTTGCCTTGCTCTAAAATATCAGACATTTGACTGCCTTCGGTTTTTACTAAAATCGTTATTTCTGACATATAATCAGGAAGCTTTAAATCAAGCCAAACCTGAAAAGCAACTAATATAACACAAATAAATATTAGTAAATAATCCTTTTTTGTAAAATTCTTTAAAAGCTTTAACATTGTAAAATCCTTTCTTAAATAAATTAATCTCTATCTCGACTTCCTAAAATTAATACTAATCTAAGTAATTGTAGAATAGACGAAAGCAAGCCTGCAACATAAGTCATTGCAGCAGCTCCAAGAACACTTTTGATTCCTGAATTATCTTGTTCGAATGATAAGTTTAACATATCTAATTGCTTTTTTCCTCTACGAGAAGCATCAAACTCGACAGGTAATGTAACTAATTGAAAAACAACAGTTGCAAATAATATTAGAATTGATAATTTGATATAACCAGTTAAACCACCAATTAATGAAACAATTAATCCAAAGTATCCTAAATATGAAATAAAATTTACGATAGGAACTAAAAAAGATCTAATCTTAAAAAATATATAATTTTCTTTATCTTGAATAGCATGACCGCATTCATGGGCTGCAACTGCCATTGAAGCAATAGAAGTTCCATTATAAATTGCAGAAGAAAGCCTAATTAACTTTTTAGATGGGTCATAATGATCTGTTAAATTACCAGAAGTTTTATAAACTTCAATATCAGATAATCCATTAGCATTTAAAATAGTTTTCGCTACTTCGTAACCAGTAAGACCTTTATAATTTTGAATTCTTCTATACTTAGAATATGCTGAATTAATTCTAATTTGTGCAAAAAGCACAAGAAGAAATCCTATAACCATCAATAAAACAGTAAAACTGTTATCATACCACATTAACCAAAAATCCATATAAAAACCTCCTGTATTTTTATAAGTATAATGTAATGCAAAACTCAGAAAACACGAGTATTGCGTATAAACTATTATAAAAACAAAAAATACATAAGTCAAGGAGAAACTGTGAACATTTTGTGAAATATTCAGAAAAATAAGCAAAATTCGACAAATGGGATTAAGTATAAGAAAATGGAAATGGAATCTTTCTTTTCGATTTCCGGCATTCTAAAACAAAACAACATTAAAGCTTTGCTTTAATGTTGATATTCATAAATTATACATTTAGTGTTGTATGGGAAATAAGTAATGTTATACACAAATCTATTCTATTTTAATTATAAATTAATAACTTTTTCTACAATATCTAAATCTTCAATTTTGTTAATGCCAAAGCACTTTTTGCCTAAATCTTTTATTGAAGCACCTAGATGATACATTTCTTTATTATCTATTACTATAAATCTATCGTGAAATTTATTTGTTTCAGCAACTTTTAATATTGGATATTCTTTATTAAATTTTTGAATATCAATTTTTTGTATATTACTTTTATTAGAAGTTAATATTACAACTTCAACATTCTTATTTTTCTTTGTAAGCATTTTCAAAACACTATCATCTATATAATTATCTATTATTAAAATTTTCTTGTTTGCTTTTTTAATAATATCGATTATCAAACTGTATGCATCATATATTTGTCCTTCAAAGAATATTTTTTGTTTAATATTTTCTTCATTTTGTAACTGGTCAAATACTTTATCAAATTTTTTGTCATGTTCTAATAATTTATACTCTACATTTGTTAATCTTTCAAACAACTGTCCATTAACCATTAAAAATTTTCTCATCTCTACAAAAGCATCCATTATATTTATGCTTACTTGAATTGCTATATCATTTTTAAGCAAACCAGATAACATTGCTATACCTTGTTCAGTAAAAACATATGGCAAATATTTACGATGTTTACCTCTACCAGTATTTTCATTTAAGGTCGCAAATTGTGACCTTAGAGAAGAATCCTCAAAATTGTCTTGTACAGTAGTTTTGTTTAAGGTCACAATTTGTGACCTTAAACTAGAAAACTCTTCTTCTGTTAACTGAAAACAAAACTTTTCTGGAAACCTCTCTATATTCCTCTTTACAGCTTGATTTATTTTTTTAGTTTCATAGTGATATAGCATTGCCACATCACTATCTAGCATTACTTGTTTTCCTCTTATAGTATATATTAAATTCTTTATCTCTTCATTTGATAGGTTGTCTTGAACTATCAAATTACTTATTTCATTTTCCATAATTTCACATCCTTATATAAAACTATATATAGTATAAAACATTTGTTTGTTACTGTCAAGTGCTTTTCAATATTTATTTTTTATTTATTGTTTTTGTAAACTCTCAATTTCTTTATCTACCTTTTCTGTATTTGTTACTTTTTTATCAGCTAGTATAGGAAAAAAATACTTTTTAACTGCATATCATATTCAACTAAATCTAATATTGGTTCAATATTCTGTAGTTTTCCAATTCTTTTATATTATTCGTAATCTCCCATATAAACTCTATTCTCTAATATTTTTTGTATAGTAGAATATCTCCATTGTTTAGGTGCTAATGCTTTTTCTTCTTTACGATATTAATCATATCACATCATCCTCAATAAAAGGCATCAAAAAAAAAATCAACCTTTTACAGTTGATTTCTTGGTTTTCGTCTGGTGCGACGATTTAATCTTTTGGTGCAGATGGCCGGAATCGTCGAGCCGCGTCAGAAAAAATGTCCACCGGACATTTTTTACCTGCGTTTCGGCAAGCCTTAACTTGCTCGAAACTTGGCAACTTCCTTTTCGATTTCCGGCATTCTAAAATAAAAAAAACATTAAAGCTTTGCTTTAATGTTAATCTGGTGCAGATGGCCGGAATCGAACCGGCACGGTTTATTCAACCGCAGGATTTTAAGAATTTTGAAATACTTAACACTTATTGTTACTTAACATCAGTAAACAGCTTTTAATTCAAGTGTTTTCAATGCTTTTTAATTAAAAGTTAGTATTATAAATAGTTATGAATAATTACAAAAAATTGAATAAGATGTTAGGAAAGTGTTAGGAAAAAGTTAGGAAGAATTTTTAGCTTACTTTTGACTTGATGTAGAATTACTCTACTTTAAAATAAAAATACCTTAAAACTAATTTTGAGGCTTAATTAAATAGGATTAAATAACAAATTAGATTGCTTGTAGCATTTTAGCTATGAGTAGTCTTTTTTTGTTGTCCAAAAGAGAAATGCAACACCTCTTAAAAAGTGTTTGGTGTGATGAGCCGATGCTATAAAGTTCATTCGTATTTGTATAAGCAGTCTAATTATACAAGGTGCGTGAGTGAGATTTTAGAACACAGACTCACAATAATAAAAGAGTATTCGGTGGCAAAACTTGAAATGGATTTATAATTGTAAAAAGTTTGGACAAGTATGAACAAAGGTATTATATATACCAGCAATTATAGTAGTAAAAGCTACTTACTAGACTACCTATGAAACGAGGCGAACAACCGACGGTTTCATTATAAAAGGTGTAATAATTCTATTTGTAACAATGGGATTATTACGCCTAATTCACTTTAGCTCTCTCCCTCTGGTTTCAGTCTGGTAATTGCTAAAGTGAATACAAAAAAGCATAAGTGCTTTTTTGTTGTGAGTAAAAAATTTATTTTTTGCTAACATTCATAAAAATTGCGATAAGCAAATTTTTATGAAAAAACTAAAATGCAGATAAGCAATTTTAGGTTTTTGGGGTGTGGGGTTGCCTAACCCTGCCACACAGACAAACTTTGTTTGTCTAGTGTGTTAGACATTGAAACAATATCTCGAGCAAAGAAGGAGGTGCATGGAGATATGAGTTATGCTATTGTAAGGAATGAAAAATTAACACGAGCAGAAGTAAATGGAAAAGGAACTCATAATGATAGAAAAACCAAAAATCATACTAATAAAGATATTGATACTACAAAAACGCACTTAAATTATTACATTAAGAAAAACGAACTAACATACACCAAAGAATTTGATAAATATTTAAAAGAAAATAATGTGCAAGGTCATCTTAGAAGTAATAGTATAATAATGTGTCAAATGATATTTACATCAGACCAAGTATTCTTTGATAAAATAGGAGAAAAAGAAACCAAAAGATATTTTGATGAATGTTATAAATTTATTTGCAATTATAAAAATCTAGGAGAAAAAAATATAATATCAGCAGTAGTACATTTAGATGAAGGTGTACCACATATGCACTTAATGTTTGTTCCTGTTGTTCATACAAAAGACAAAGATGGAAACGACATTGATAAAATTTGTGCAAGAGATTTTTGGAAAGGTAGAGATAGTTATAGAAAATTACAAGATGCCTACTTTAATCATGTAAAATCAAAAGGTTTTGATTTAGAAAGAGGTATGTTTGTTGAAGACACTGACAGAAAACATTATACAGTTGAAGAATATAAGAAAATTACAAATTATGAAAATACTAAGAAAGTTTTAAAAGATATTAAACTAGAAATGCCAGAAGTTCCAGATATAAATGACATTAGTAAATTTTCAATAAAAAGAGATGATAAAATACTAAAAGAAATCATAAAACCTAAAGATGATTTAATTAAAGAATTATATAAGGATAATTTATCAATGCATAAAGAACTATCAAAACAATCCAAAGTTGTTGATGAGGCTGTAAGATATCAAAAAGAAAGAGATATTATACTTGCAGATAATAAAGCATTGCATAACCAAATTGAAAATATTAAATCCGAATATAAGGAAAAAGAATTTGATTTAGACTGGAATTATAAAAAGAAAATTAAAAAGTTAGAAAAAGAGAATCATCACTTGCACAAGATTATAGATAAGTTTTATGAAACTATTGATAAATTTATAAAATGGATTTGCCATAAATTTGGAATTGGAGAATCAAAAGAATTAATTAAAAATTTTCAAGAAGAAACTCACACTTTTATTGATCCTATAAAACAAATAAACAAAGATTTTTCTAAGGATATACAGAAGTTAGAACTATAGATAAAGCAAAAGATTGTATTCTTTTGCTTTATCTGAATAAAATTATTTATTTTTCCTTTAAACTTTCAATTAATACCCAAGCTTCATTATCCTTATAAATTCCATCTAATATTTTCACTTTAGCTTTTGATAGTTTCTTTTCTATTATATTAACATGAGTATCGATTGGAACTTTACCAATTTGCAAATTATCAATCATATAATTTATTTTCTTTTCATTCTTGTTAGAAATTGCTACCAGATAATCATCTAAAGCTTTTTCATCAACTGCAATGATTGATGTTCCATTATTGTATTCTAATGTAGCGTCATATTCAATTGTTTTCAAATTTTCTTTACTTGCTTGATTAATAATATCTGTATCAGAAAATATAGTTTGTACATTTGAATAGCTTATTCCATACTCATCTTTTATTTCATTATATATAATATCAATATATTTTTCTGCTTGATCACCATAACTATTAATTTTTTCCAAGACTTTATTATAAATATCCTTCTTTTGTTGTATTGTTAAATTTTTATAATTTTCATTTTGCTTTTTTGATTTTTCATTTATCTCTTTCCATTTATCTCCTAATAAATTTTGTGCATAATTTATAATTTCTTCACTTTTAAAACCATCGTAATCTGGAGATATAAGTGATGCATATTCCATTGCTGAATTTTTATAATTAATATCACTACTACTAGAATAAAAATCCATATTTTCTTTAGAAAAATAATAATTACATATAGTACTTATTATTTCATCATTTGGATATTTTTTATAAGAATTTTCAAAAAACTTTCCGTTTGTTAGCTTTATTCCATCTTTTTCAAATTTACTTACAACCTCTTCTCTAGTTTTTATAAGATCTTCATCATAATTAATTTTTTCTTGGCTTTCTTCATCCTGAGATAGCATTAATTTACTATTAACAGAAATATTGTTAGACTGTGTTTTATAAATTATAAATCCGATTAAAGCAATAATGACAACTACACATATTCCAATAATTATTTTTTTATTTTTTATCATAACAAATCCTCCTTTTAATTTTTTACATTCTAAATTTTAAACATTATATCATAATAAAAAAAACTAAACAATATATTTTTGATCTTAGATTTTTACATAATATTTTATGTTTTAATATATTTTTTCTATTTTTATAATGTCCTCTACAGGTACATTATAATCTTTGTTCAAAATTACTACTTCTTTTAAAGCCTTATTTGAGATATCTTTTAACTTTTCAATAATATTTTTGTAATATCTTTCTTGTCCGAAAAAATCCGCTTTTTTCAATATTCATATATTCTACTTTAAATGTTATTATATATTTTTTATATTCCTCCATATTATAGTAATATTTTAATGGACTCAATATCTCTGGAAAACCTTCCCAATTATTAGCATAATCAAAATTCATATTTGCACATAAAAAAGCACATATATTGGTGTCAAACTTTTGATTTATCATCATTTCATATCTTTGAGGATTTTCTTTTAATTTTTTTACAATTTCAAGATCATCATGTTTTAGTAGATCCTTTCTATTTAATATTCCATATTTCTTTATTGACTCGCACTCATCATTATTAACTGTAATATGTTGCAATATAAAAATATCATCATCAGATATTTGTTTTATATTTAAAAGTTCTTTTTTTGTTTTTTCAAGTTTATATTTCGATGAAAAATCTATAATCATATTATTTCCTCACTATTACAAATTTTTTAATCTTTTTTCTATTTCTTCAGGAGATGGTAGCAAATCTTTCATCTTTTCTGGCAAAGTATCTCTTATTTGATATGTAGCCACACCGATTGGCTTATAACTATCGTTTAAAGCATATTCTACAACAGTTCTATTCTTATTTTTACATATAATAATACCTATTGATGGATTTTCATGATCCATTTTTACTTGCTTATCCAATGCAGTTAAATAAAATTGAAGTTGTCCTATAAATTCAGGTTTAAAATCTCCTATTTTCAATTCAATAGCTACTAAACTTTTTAAAGTTCTGTGATACAATAATAAATCTATGTAAAAATCTGCTCCTCCAACATTTATATGATATTGACTTCCCATAAAAGCAAAATTTCCACCCATTTCTTCAAGAAATGCTCTCATATTACTTATTAAACTTTCTTCTAATTCTCTTTCAGAATGTTGTTCAGAAAGTTCCATAAAATCAAATATATATTCATCTTTGACTGCTAATTTTGCTTGATTTACATATTTTTCTGGTAACGTTTCATCAAAGTTAGTTTGGTTAAGTAAATATTTTTCATAAGACTTATTTTCTATATGATTAATTAATACATCTTTTGTCCAACCATATTTTTTAGTCATTTTTATATAAAATTCTCTTTCAAGTTGATCTTTGCATTTCTCCATTATAGCTACATTTTTGCTCCAGCTAATTTCTGCCACTAATGGTGGCAGAATTTCGTTATCCTTATATTCTACATATAAATTACGCATTCTCCATAAATTTCTTGAAGAAAAACCATGAGCATTAGGAAATTCTTTTTTCAATTCTTTTGATAATACTTCAACAATTGATTTTCCCCAACCTTTTTCTTGTTGTTGGTTATATATCTCTTTTCCAATTCCCCAATATAAGCTGATTAAAGTGTAATTTACTGCTCTCATTGCTTCATACTGACTATTTCTAATTTTATTTTTTATTTCTCCTATAAAATCTTTGTAATCTTCACTAGTTAAATTATTACTCATAACATCATGCTCCTCATCTTTATATATTTTGTAATTTTTTTCCTAAATTGTCTTGTCTAATCTTTCTTTCTCTTAATTCTAATTTTTCAATTAAAATTTCTTCAATAGCCATTCGCAAAGGAATGAATAAATTATTACATTCATCTTCAGATAAATTGTGTATTCCATTACTAACTTTTGAATATACTTGATTATAACCATTCGCAAATATTATTTTAGGTAAAAAATTTCTTAATTCATTCAATTTATCTTCCATTCTAAGTTTCATAAAATCCTCTTTGGTTACATGTAATTTAGATTTATTCTGTTCAAAACAATCTAATAATAATTTTTCAAATATTCTTCTCAAGTATGTCATAGCCCCTATATTACTATGAAAGCTGTTTAAAGAACATGCAGTTTTATAATATAAAGTATATTCATCTCCTAATTCTTTAAGAAATGCTTTGTTGTTTATTTTTTCATTCATATCATAGATTGAAGGAAATTGTCCTACTTTCATAACAGTATTTTCATCAATAATTTTAAAAAATATAATTAAGCTATGCCCGCAATCAGCTTTAGCAATAAAATAAAAATAATTATTATCATTTACCAGCTTTAAATACCCCATAGGAACCATTTTTTCAAAATCTATATCATCATCAATATAATAATACTCCGTTCCTATTTTTGCAAATGTAAAAATTCTCTTTGTTTTACACTTGTTACAATATAATTCTATCTTTTTATTATTAATAGGAAATGTTTTTAATACATCTTTTGGAATATCTGTAATTTTTTTATATAGTGGAGTTAAAACTAAATCTTGTGTTATAAAAACATTTTCTTCTTCTTCGTTAAATTTATCATCAAAACTAAATTTATTAAAATTTATAAAACCATTCATTTTCATTTCTCCTTTTTCAATTCTGCCAACATTAGTGGCAGAATTAGTTTTATTTATTTTCTTCCATCCATTTATACAAAACATCTTCATCTAATTTGTCCTGTTTAAATAGCTTTATCTTTGCCTGTGCCTCTTTTTTCCATTTATCAAAATCTTTTTTTAATTGTTTATTATCTTTGTTCCTATATACATTCATAACTTTTTGTTGATATGTTCTTCTATATAATAATAATGCAGGTGTATTTTCTAATGTTTTCTTATAAGTTTCGTTGGCACCTTTCTCTCTGCAAGTTGGACTTCCATCAACATTTTCCAAATCACAATATATTTCATTTTGTCTAAATGTTGGAATAAAATATCTACCACAATTTTGGCATATTTTTATCGGTAAATTCTCTTGTTTAACTAGTAAATCTAAAACAATAAAACAAATACTTCTTAATTTTTTACTTGTATAAACATTGTGCAATTCTAAATTAGGATCTTTATCATCTATTCTTTTTATCAACTTCTCTATTGGTTCACTGTAATTATGATTATGTATGGTTATGTAATTATCTAGTATTATTTCAATATCTTGTGAGTATGTATAAATATCATTTTTTATTGTATATGCGACAAATTTTGAATATATAGAACTTTCTTTTAATTCTTCATTACCATTTAAATTATATACAAAATCCACGCATTTTTTAAATTCACTTTGTATTTCTAATAAATCTTCTAAATGATCACTATATATATCTTCTAATATTTTTAGAAACTCTATATCTGTTAGTGGTTCTCTAGATTCTAAATAGTGTTCATCTTCTTTTATTAACTCAAATCCATAAGCATAAAAGAAAGTATTATATGCAGCTTCAAATGTAGAAAAATCAGCATTTAATAATCTTAATAAAATCATTCCTATACTTTCTGCATAATGAATATATATAGTAGATGGCTGTTTACGAATTTCTTTTTTATTTGTGCATTTTATTTTTGTAATATCTTTTTCTAAGTTCAAATATAGCCTTGTTTCATCATCTTTATGTTCTTTTCTTGTAACACCATATAAATAAAGAGGTGTTGAATAATATTCTTCTTTTTCTTTAATATTAAACCATAAATAAAAATCTTTTAATATTAAATGACGAGGTAATTCTCTCATTTCTATTCCTCCAATAAAATATATGTAAAAAATTTCAAAAATATTTTAACATTGTATTGACAAATATAAAGTATGATTATATAATAACAATATCAAATCACTATGTGAGATTTTTTACAATATAATAGTACAACAATTAGAAAAAAATGTCAATAGGTGTATTGTATAAAAAATCTTGCAAACAAAAAGTCAACCAATTTGGAAGGAGGTATTTTAGGTTGGAAAATCAAGAGAACATTTTAGATTTATACTATAATAAACATCTAAAACAAAAAGATATTGCAACAATGGTTGGTGTTTCTAAACAATATGTTTCAAAAGTAATAAAATCAGATAGTAGATGTAAAGAAGAAAAACAAATTCGCAAAAATACTAATGCTATTAAGCGAAAGGATTATATGAAAGAATATTTTAAAAATTATGATAGACCAAAGAAAGAAGATAATTCTTATGAACAACTACAAGCATTATTAAATCAAGATTCTTTAGAGTTATCATATTCTAATAGCAATATAAATGATTATGCTTTTGCTAAATATAATTCCAGTATCTATCATACAGATAAAAAAGGAAATTTAAAACTTAACAAAGGTATAAAAGTTGGTAATGATGTTCCAAAAACAATAAATATGAACATTCCTATTCCAACTCAAAAATACAAATATAGATGTTATAGTATGTAAATCAAGGGACTTGCAAGAAAGTCTTTTTATTTTATGAATTTTTAAAGAAGGAGGACAAACTATATGGGTAATATAAAGGAAAATTATGAATTAATGTTTACTGCATATCCAGATATAGTGAACATTATTCAACTAAAAGAAATGCTTGGAATTGGTATAAATCTTGCTTATAAACTTGTTAGAGGCAAAACAATTCCATCGCTTAAAGTTGGTAGAGAATATAAAATACCAAAAAGAAATATTATTTATTATTTAACAAATCAAAACTAAGTCGTTATCTATTAGTGGTAATGACTTTTATTTATCTTAAAGTAACTAGACTAAAATTTGCTTATATGTTATGATTTTAAAGTCAAGAGTAAGCTAAATTTAAACTGTTATTTGGAAAGGAGTTTATGTATGATAACAGGTAGCGTACAAATTAATAAGGGTTATTATTTTATAGTATTTAATATGTATAATGAATATGGAAAAAGAAAACCCGAATGGCATTCTACTGGCTTAAAAGTAGATAATAACGAAAGAAAAAATAATCAAATTAGAAAACAAGCTGAAAAAATGCTAAATGAGGAATTAGTAAGAGTAAATGCTGAAAATAGTTTTAGTAATAAAATGAATACTATTGCTAAAAATTCTAAATATTCAAATATGCTTTTTAGTGATTATATGCTAGAATGGTTGGAAAATATAAAACCTAAAGTTGTTCAATCAACTTATATTGGGTATGAACAAGTTGTAAAAGGAAGACTATGTCCTTATTTTAAATCTAAAAAAATAAAATTAATTGATTTAAGACCGAGAGATATACAAGATTTTATAAACTACTTATATAAACAAAGACTAAAAGGCTCAACAATAGCACATTATACTTCTAATATGAATACTGCTCTCAAAGAGGCTGTTATTGCTGAAATAATACCATCTAATCCGATGGATAGAATTGAAAGTGTGAAAAAAGAAGTTTATATTCCAAATTTTTATACAGATGATGAACTTATTGAATTAATTGAGGTTATAAAAACTCAAAAACCAGAACTACCACTTACTTTAGGCATTATATATGGTTTAAGAAGAGAAGAAATTTTAGGATTAACTTGGAATGCAATAGACTTTAAAAACAAGAGTATTACTATTAGAAAAACAGTTGGTAGAGGAAAATATGATGGTGTTACTCAATTTCTTATAAAAGATATTCCTAAAAATAAATCAAGCTATAGAACTTTACCTATGTTTGATTTTATTGCTGATTTATTAAAGAAGTATAAAGAAAAATATACATTAAATGAAAAAATCTTTGGAAATACTTATATAACAGACTATAAAGATTTTATTTGTTTGATGGATAATGGAGAATTAGTAAAACCTGACTATGTAGATAGAACTTTTAGTAGAATATTAAAAGAAAATAGATTTAGACATATTAGATTACATGATTTAAGACATTCTTGTGCTACATTACTTTTAAGAAATGGTGTACCACTTCCAGAAATTCAAAAATGGTTAGGTCATTCAAATATTATTACTACTCAAAGATATTCTCATTTGGATCAGAATGATAAGTCTATACCAGCAAATATGATTGAAACAAAATTTAATATGTCATTTATATCAAATGACAATAAAAAAGAACAAATATCTATTGCGACTTAGATAAATGTTCAAAAGAATATATTTCAAAACATTTTCTTAACTTACACAGAAAATTAAAAAGTGTTAGGAAAAATGTTAGGAAAATCTGCATTTTTTATAAATTAAAACCTCAAGCATATCTTGCGAACTACTTGAGGTTCTAATGGTGCAGATGGCCGGAATCGAACCGGCACGGTTTATTCAACCGCAGGATTTTAAGTCCTGTGCGTCTACCAGTTCCGCCACATCTGCATATATGTACTTTACTGGCTAACAAAATTATTGTACTACAAACTAACTGCTTTTGTCAATACATATTTCAAAAAAATTTTCGATAATGTCGATAGTGTAAAATTTTATTTGACTTTTCTTAAATATCTGTGTATAATAAATATAGGAAATGACAAATCCACAAACGTGGTTTTGCAGAATAGATATAAAAACTCACATCTAAATCGCCAAATTTACAGATGTGAGCTTTTTTTATTTATGTAGTTGCGTATCAACCCAGTTCTTATACAGAACTGCTGTCAAGGCAACGTTTAATGTTAAAGATAACATAAATGATATTATAAAAAATAGTATCACTTTAACCATAAACATCACCACCTCTCTTACGATATTTCGTATAATTGGTGGCAAAACCACATCTGCTTATTCTCATTTCCTATGTGAAGTAGTATAGCACACAATTTAAAATAAATCAATATAAAAGAAACAAATTTTCGTAAAACTTTTTAATTAAATTTCTTGATTTTTATGAAAAAATCTGTTAATTTATATATATAATAAGATTATGAAAAGAGGATAAAATGGTTAATGTAGAATATGCAAATGCTTATAGTGAAGTTTTAGAGATATTAAAGTTTATTTCTAAAGAAGATTATGAGAAGATCCCTGCAAGTAAAATAGAATTATTTAAGCTGAATTCGAATAAAGAATATAAATTTACATATAATCCTGAAAAGACACTAGATGAACAAAACGTTTCTAAAAGAGCAAAAGCAATAATAGGAATATTATTTAGAGATTATTGGGCAACAGAAATACAAAGAGAGAAAATTATCAAAAAACAAGAAAATGATAGATTAATTTTAGAAGAACAAAAAAAGTCATTATATGATACTGAAAATATATTTAAAAAACAAGATATTTGTGGTAAAACAGAAGCAAAAGAAGTTACTAAAATGGCAGTCTATAAAGCAAATTTTATTACAAGAGTTTTTAATAAAATTAAAAAATTTTTAAAAATAAAATAATATTTCTTATACTATTAAGAAAAAACGAATGAAGGATTGTTTATGGCTAAAAATGAAATAATTAAAATAAATTCAGAGATGTTAAATAAAATGCAAGTATTAGGAAGAGGTGCTTGTTCAGTTGTATATAAATATGGAGATAATCAAGTTGTTAAAGTATTAAATGAAAGTGGTATGAAACTTCATAACGAAGAACAATTCGAACAATTACTAAGAATTAATAATGATATTTGTGCATTTCCACAAAATAGAGTTGAAATTGATGGAAAATTTCAAGGATATACAATGGAATATGTTGATGGACAACAATTACAAGAAAAAGTGGAAAAAATTGATTTAGATACATTAATAGGCGCAATAAAAAAAGCAGAACAAGATATAAGAGATTTGGCACAAGATAGAGTATTCTTTCAAGATTTAAATCAAGGAGGAATAATGTGGGATGAAAAAAGAGATAGAATAAAAATTATAGATACAGACTTTTTTGAAGTTAATCAAGATTTCAAAGTAGAAGAATGTTTTAATGCAAATATGACATCATTTAATACAATGTTAGAAATGGAATTGGGCATAATGTCGGGACAAGCAAAGGGATTAGCAGAGTATTTACATGCCAATCCACAATTTAGTAATGCTTATAGAGAATATATATTAGGATCGTTAATGGGAAAAGAGTCTTCTGTAGTTGATTTAATTCAAATGGCAAGAGAAGTAATAGAAAATGAATTTGGAGTTATACCACAAAATTTAGCAGAAATGAGAGAATTAGTAGGTGAACAAGAAATTGAAATACCTGATGTTGTAGATATACCTACATTTTTGCCTCCTAATCAACAAGTTGGTACTCCTATTTTAGGAAAGCAAGTATTAGAAGAAATGTCAGATACACTATTGACCGATGAAACGGAGAATGAAATGGCAAGTCAAGAATTGGAATTACAACAACAAAGTAGTGTAAAACAAGAGAGATGACTTTAGAATATCTTAAAAAGGAGAGATTTCTCCTATAGTAATAAAAAGAGAGATGAGATTTTTAGAAGGATTGGATTTTAAAACTCAATCATATAGCAAAAAACAATTAGAAGATGAAAAATTTGTTAGAGAAAATCCTGAAGCGGAGCTTGCTGTTCATATCTTTGGAAAAGGTAAAAATATTGGTACTGCATCAATAGATTTTGATACAATTAATACAACAAAATGGCAAGAAAAAAGAGATACCGCAATGAAGGAGTTAAGAGAAAAATTAGCACCAAATTGTGGTTTCTATACAGCAGGACATCCATTGGACTATAAAACAAGAAATGAAGGGCTAGAATACGGAAAGCCTATTAAAATTGGAAACAATGTATGGATTGGTGGAAATGTTATTGTACTTCCAGGAGTGACGATAGGCGACAATTCTGTTATAGGCGCAGGAAGTGTGGTAAATAAAGATATACCAGCAAATGTGGTAGCAGTTGGAAAACCTTGCAAAGTAATAAAAGAATTACAAAATAGTAAATAAAACACACGATTAGAGTAAAAAGTCCAGAATAAAAAACGTTAAAGGTATTGAATTATTATGTAAAGTATGATATAATAATTCCAGCAATTCCTAATTTGAAGAAAGGGGAGAAAATTTTATGACTATGGTAGAACGCCTGAATAAGCTTACCTATGGACCTTTGTTGGGCTTGAAGCCTGGCACGGTGATAGGCATCTTTCGAGACAAACAAGAAAGTGTACGCTTTGCTGGGCGCGAGCCTTGGAACCATCCGGTGAAAAACCGGAATGTGTTCTGGGATTTGACCCGGCATAAGAAAATCAAGTATCTGGGTAACTATAGGTCTACTTTGGTCCCCGCTATCTTCTTTGACGCCAGTGCGTTGTATGACGAGGCGTTTAAAAGAAAGGTACGAGTTGAACTGCTTGTGTTACAGTTCGACCCCGACGAGTTGCAGATTTTTACTTATCAGATTAAGTAAAAGTTAAACGCAAAACAGCCACATTCTTATCGAATGTGGCTGTTTTGTATGAGGGATTTATTAGCAAAACCAACTGCTTTCTTCAAAACCGTGTTGCTTCAGCGAAACCGGAACTTGGCTGTTGGAAGAAACGTAAGTATTCCCGTCCAAATAGACGAAAACGGTACAATTCTTTACCGTGGCAAAATGCCCGACCTTAGCAGCTGCTCGGTTGTCAAAACAGTCTGTGGCCAAAATGGGGTAGAAGGTTATCCCTTCGTAAATGGTTCCCCCAGGAATTACCCGAATGCAATGCTGAAACAATGTATCAGGTAAGCCTTTTAGTCCAACGATAGAACAGTAGCTTGCACAATCCTCACGGAACTTTGCTTGTTGCGAAGACTTGATGAATTCGCTCAGCGGGGAAAGAACTTTTTTACCTTCTTCATTCAACTGAAAATCAGGATTAAGAATGAAGTTGTCAGAACGGATAAAACCGTTGTTCCACAACACCTTTAAATATTTAATGGCGTCGGGAAGAAGATAAAGTTTGCCACCGGAAGAAAATACAAGAACTCCTTTTCCAGAAAGGTAGGTGCGATCTCGTTCGCTGAACCAGATGCCATGAAATTCTTCGCGATAACCAAGTTTTTTGCGCTTAACAAGTTCCCTCTCGTTTGAGACAGGAAGAGCTACGTTCTTTAAAAAAGTAAGACCTTTGCTGTCCTTCATAATTGTTCTCCTTTATTAAAATATTGAATGATTTGTAGTGTCTAAGCTGTCCAACAAGGAGATTAAAAACTTAGAATACTTATAGTATACCACAAATTTACATAAAATGCAAATTTAACATAAGTAAAAAACAACGTTTTAAGGATATAATAAAAACATTCTACTATATATTAAGTAGAATGTTTATAAATATAAATTATATAGGGTTAACATGAATTATTGACAAATATACAGAATCTAAAGAGTTTAATTCCTTTTCTAGTTTGTCAGCGATTTGATGACTATCAAAAGTAGACATATTTCCGTCAACATATATTGAAATGGAAATTAAATATTTGTATCCCACAGGTTTTGAAGTAAGATGGTTAATCTTTTGAATAGAGGGATAGTTCTTAACTATATCCAAAATTTTTTGCTTAGTCTCGTCGTCCATAGAAGAATCCATCAAAACATTATAACTGTCGATAAAAAGTTTAATTCCAGTAATACAAATTAAAACAGAAATGCCAATACCAACAATACCGTCAAACCAGTATATTCCAAACATGCTAAGAATAATAGAAATCAATGTAAAAGTTGTAACAATACAATCGTTTCTATGATCTTGCTTTAAGGCTTTTATAAGTATGCTGTCAGTCCTTTTTGATAAAAATCTGGTATATACAAAAAGTATCAGTTTAATTGTAATTGTGATAATGCAGACGATTATTGCTAGATTTGGAATAGAAATTTCTTTAGGGTTAAACAAAGAAATAACAGAATCATATATTAATTTCAAGGCAACAAAAATCATTGATAAACTAATGAACAAAGAAAATATGTATTCAGCTTTTCCGTGTCCAAAATTATGAGAGTCGTCGCTAGGAGCTCTTGAAATTTTTCCACCAATATAGCTCATTAGGGAAGCAAAAATGTCTCCTGCACTATTTGCTGCGTCAGCGATTAAAGCTTGGCTTTTACTTAAAAAACCCACAATAAACTTGATAATTAGTAAAAAAATATTTCCAGCAATTCCAGCAATAGTAGCTTTATGAATATCAGAATATCTCTCCATGATAATAACACTCCTTATAATTTAAGTATAATAAGAATGATATCATAAATATGCCTTAATATCTACTATTTTAATAAAATTGAAAAAAATATAAATTTTCTTTGACTTTTTGTAATAAATAGCTTAGAATAGAGGAGAATAAGAATTAGATAAAAAGAAAAGAGGTTTTTTATATGAATATATGGCATGACATAGCAGAAGATAGAATAAAAAAAGATGATTTTGTAGCGGTTGTTGAAATACCAAAAGGCTGCAAAAACAAGTATGAACTTGATAAAAAAACAGGAATGTTAAGACTGGATAGAATTTTATATACAGCAACACATTATCCAGCAAATTATGGATTTATTCCGAGAACATATGCAGGAGATCACGACCCACTAGATGTACTAGTTCTTTGCCAAGAACCAATTTATCCATTAACATTGGTGGAATGTTATCCTGTGGGAGTTCTAAGAATGACTGATAGCAATGAAGAAGATGAAAAAATAATAGCAATAGCAAAAAAAGATCCTTTCTTAAATTGCTATAATGACATATCAGAACTTCCAGCACAATTATCAGCTGAAATAATGCACTTTTTTGAAGTGTACAAACAATTAGAAGGAAAGAAAACAACAATAGATAAAATGATGGGAAGAAAAGAAGCAGAAGAGGTCATACAAGAAACAATAGATAACTATAAAAAGGAATTTGAAAATAAAGAGGGGTAAACGATGATTGAAAAAATAATATTTAACGTACTTGCCTTCACATTATTTATTCTGATGTTTATACAATTAATAAGAAAAAATGACACTAGCTATGTGTACCTACTAGTGGCACAATTTATAGGAATAACCATAAACTTCATAGAGTTAAGTATAGGAAAAAGTTTTGGTTTTGTAGCAAAATTGATAATGTACATGCTGTCAGTAATTTTGCCAGCATTTGTAATGTGGCTTGAATACAAGAAAAAGATTGAATTTGCAGAGATTTTTAATTTAGCGATGGCTACAATATATTCAAAAGCAGGAAAAGACGAGGAGGCTAAAAAATATTTAAACAAATTAATCGACAAATATCCTAACAGTTACAAAGGTCATATGCTACTGGCACAAATATATGAGAAACAAGAAAAGTATGAATCAGCGCTAGATGAATATGAAAGAGCTTATGATATTAATCCTACAAACAAGAATATTTATTTAAAAATAGGCAAATTATATGGAAACGTAGGAAGAGAAGATGAAGCAATACAAATATTTAATGACTTATTAAAAAAGAATCCTGAATATTATGAAGCAAGCATGATTTTGGGAGATATACTAAACAAAAAACAAAACTACAAAGAAGCAGTACAAGTTTATATGAATGCACTAAAATATAGACCGGCAGATTATGAATTATATTACAATTTGGGAATGACATATACATTACTAAATGATTTTTCAAAAGCAAAAGAATGTTATGAAAAGGCTGCACAGATAAATACTTTATTGTATCATGCAAAATACAGCATTGGACAATTAAATCTACTTTATGGAGATTTGGATGAAGCAGAAAAACAATTCATGGAATGTATAGATGCGGAAGAAGTTGAAGCTGGAGCGTATTATTACTTAGCTAGAATCGCAATGGTAAAAGGTGAACTTGATAAAGCGAAAAATTATGCAAATATAGCAATAGAAGAAAATGCAGAAATATACAATAAAATACTAGATGAGAATATATTTGCACCGATCGCAAAGCAAGTAAATAAACCTAAAATTACGGTGGAAACGAAAAAAAGAGGAAAAAGAAAAACTTTAAGTAAAAAAGAAAAATACATAGATGAACATTTAGACAAGACATGTAAATTAGTAGGAAAATTAAACAACAATGACATAGAAATGATAGAAAACATGAGAAAAACAAAAAATCAAGATTTTAGAAATAAAGATGATATTCAAAGGGAATACTAAAAGAAAAAAGGAATATACTTTGTATATAATATAGGAAGGAAAAACAATATGGAAATTTATCAATCAATAATATTAGGAATAGTCCAAGGACTAACAGAATTTTTACCGATATCGAGCTCAGCACATTTAAATGTATTTCCATGGATTTTTAACTGGCCAACATTATCAGATGGAATGGATGTAGCTTTACATATAGGAACGCTTTTAGCATTAGTTATATTCTTCTTTAAGGATTGGGTAAATCTAGTAAAAGCAGGATATAAAAAGGCTGTGAAAAAAGAAGATTCGACAGAAGGAAAAATGTTTTGGTATTTAGTTGCGGCAACGATACCAGCAGGAATACTAAGTATAGTTTTAGACAAAATATCTTCTAAAATAATAGGAGAGAATATAAATGTAAAAATGGCTGTAATAGCAGCTTCATTAATTATAATGGGTATAATTTTATACATAGTAGACAAAAAAGCAAAATCAAAAACAGATTATGAACATATTACTTTAAAACAATCAATATTAATAGGAATATCTCAGGCGATAGCAGCTGCTTTTCCTGGAGTTTCACGTAGTGGAATAACAATGACAGTAGCAAGAGCACTAAAAATTGATAGAGAAAGTGCAGCAAAATTTTCTTTTATGCTAGCAATGCCAATAACTTTAGCAGCAGTTGTGTTTGACCTAAATAAATTTAAGTTTGATTTATCGCTTATATTAGGAATACTTGCAAGTTTTATAGTTGGAATAATAGTAATAAAATTCTTGTTAAATTATTTGAAAAAAGGAAGCTTTAAAGTATTTGCAATTTATAGAATAGTGATAGGAATTTTAATTATAGGAATACTAGTATTCAGAATGATGTAAAAACAAAAAATGTGGTTTTAAGGAACTACATTTTTTCTACTTTTAATCAAAAATATTGCAAAAATATTACAATATTGCATCTTGTTTACAATTACGCAAAACATGTTGACTTTTTTCTAAAAAAAGATAAAATTATATTGTATATTTGTAGAAAAATGAAAAAAATGCAAAAATTGATAAAATAAAATAGTATTTTTTATCAAATTTTGCAAAACATAAGTAAAAGAAAAACGAAAGGATTAAATATGGCTAGCTGTTTAGGTATATATATAAATCAAAATATAATTAAATATGCAAAAGTCTCAAGAGAAAAAGATGACTTAAAAATAGAAGCCTTCGGGATTAAAGTTTATTCGGATTTACACCAAACAATAGATCAAATTATATCTGAAACATTTAGCTTTAAAATTCCTATTAGCGTCAATATGTCAGAAGAAACATACAACTATTTTTACATGTCAGACTTATTAAACAAAAAAGATTTAGGGAAAGCAATTGACACTGAGTTTGAATCGTTATGTTATGAAAAACAATACAATCCAAATGCTTTGGAATCAAGATATGCGTTAGTTAATGATGTAAACGAAAAAGGAAAAATAAGAGTAATACATGTTTCAACAAATAAAATAAAGATAAATAAAATAACACAAGATTTTGAAGATAAAAAAGTGCAATCAATAACACCTATTTCAATAAGTATTGCAAATATTGCGCCATTAGACGAAAAGGAAAATTCAATAATATTAAATATAGAAGATACTACTACTATCACAACAATGGTAGGACAAAAGGTGTATGATATTCAAACGCTTCCAGTTGGAGCAAGCCAGATATTAGATGCAATTAGCGAAAAGGAAAATTCATATTTAAAAGCATATGAAATATGTAAAAATACAACAATATACACTATGGAGGGACAAAGCCTTCAAGAAAAAGAAAATGAGTATCTAGAAGATATAGTGCCAACATTATATACAATAGCAACACAAGTGAGAGATATGATTAGCTCAAGCTTATTTAAAATAAACAAAATTTACATTACAGGAACAGCATCTGCTATAAACAATATAGATTTATATATTGAAGAAATAGTTGGTGGAGTTAAATGTGAAATATTAAAACCATATTTCTTAGAAGATAGTCCTAAAATAAACATGAAGGATTATATAGAAGTAAACTCCGCAATAGCGCTTGCAATGCAAGGATTAGGATATGGCGTTCAAAATATTAATTTTAGCAAAAAAAGTTTTTGGGAGAATCTACCAGAACTACTAACAGCAGATATTTCAATAGGAAAATCTAAAAAAGGTGGAAGTAGTTCAAAAGGAAAATTAAACATTGAATTACCAAAACTAAGAACTTGGGTATCAAGAGAATTAGCAGGGGTTGTAATATTAACTGTGGCTTATGCGGGAATTGCAATGTATATAAACAATCAAATAATCAAGAAAAATGACGAAATTCAAACTATAACAGCAGATATAAACAAACAAATAAGCTTAATAGATGCAGATAAAAAGAAGGTTGATTCTAAAACATCTGATTACAATACTCTAACAACAAATTTAGAGAATGCAACTAATGAGATGAATGATAGAAATTCATATAGAAATGTAATACCAGTTTTGCTTAGCCAAATAATGAATACAATACCAAAAGAAGTACAATTAACTTCTATTGAAAACACAAGTGGTAAAAAGATTGTTATAAATGCGCAATCAGAAAAATATGAACAATTAGCATATTTTAAAACATTATTGAAATCAAAAGGAATATTAGAGCCAACTTCGATTGTATCAACAGCAGCAGTTAAAGAGGGAAATAATGTTAAAATTGTTATAGAAGGAGATTTGCCATGAAAAATATATTAATAACGGTAATTTCTGTACTTATGACAGTTCTGATAATAATAACAATGATAAAAGGTCTTACAATTGGAAATATAAAAATATTAAGTATTGCAGATATTAAACAAAACAGCATGGATTTAGATAAAAAAATAGAAGATTTAAATACTTTAAAAAATCTAACATATAAGCAAAAAGTTGGAAATCTAGAAGATTCTACAAAAAGATTGACAACAGCTAAACAAAAATATTTAGAAGTAGCAAGCTTAAGTACAGATGAACAAATAAAAGCTGCAAACCAAGAGCCAGTATATTCTATGGAGTTCTTATGGGACAAGGTTGGTAGTTACGCAACAAGAGAAGGATTAAAACTAAAATGGGTAGTAACTCCTACTGGAACAACAAATAAAAGTACATTATCTTTTACACTTACAGGAGCATATATCTCAATTATAAATTATGTATATGCAATAGAAAACGACTCTGAACTAGCATTTAGAATAGAAAACTTTAAAATGGTTCCAGCTGGTGGAGAAGGAGAGTCTTTGACAGCAACATTTACAGTATCAAATATAGGAGTTAAACAAGAATCTACAACGACGAGAGTTACATCAACTACTACAGATACAACAAAGACTACAACAAACAACACCAATACAACAAATAATACAACAAACACTACAACACAAAACAAAGAGACAAAATCAACTGCAAACTCTTTGGATGGACAAATTGATGATGCTATAAACTAAAACTTGGAAAGGAGATATGCAAATGAAATCAGTATTAAAAGAAATAATTATAATATTACTTTTATGTTGTGCAATATGCTTGATTTTAGGAGTAGTATTTTATGATTATATTCCGACAAACAAAGTAATTCCAAGTACAGTAGAACCTTATACAACATCAAATACAATAAAAGAAGAAATAAACCAGGAAATTACAGAATTTCAAAAACAGACGATTGTTATGGAAATAACAGACTCAGATCTTAAAATCCATAAACAAGAAAGAAGCTACGATTCTGGAAAAATAAATCCTTTTGCTAAATCATCATCAGGAACAACAAATACTGAAAATGGTGGTGGAAATACAACAGGAAACACAAATCAAAATCCAGATTCAAAAGATTATTTCTTTAATAATCAAAGTGGCTTAAAATAATTAATCTAGATATATTTTTAATAAATATATACAAAAAAATCAAAGGAGGAATTTTATATGTTTAAGAAAGAAAAAGGTATCACATTAGTTGCATTAGTAGTAACAATAGTTGTGCTATTAATATTAGCAGGTGTAAGCATTAGCTTAGTATTAGACCAAAACGGAATAATAAACAAAGCTAAAGGCGCTAGAACAGAATACCAAAATGCTGCTAACTATGAAAAAGATTTGTTAACAGATACTAACACAGCTTGGATAGACAACTTAACAAAAGACTAATAAAAAACGATAATGAATTTATTGTATTAAATGTAAGGTTACCTTATAAAATATTATAATATTTTGAATAGGGTAACCTTGTATTACTATAAAGGCAATAATTATGAAAGGCAAAAGATGAATGTTATATTATATATCTATATATTTTTAATAGGAATAACCTTTGGAAGTTTCTTCACATTGGCAATTCATAGAATACCAAGAAACCAAGATATAACACATACAAGATCATATTGTCCAAAATGCAATCACAAGCTATCTTTTTGGGATATGATACCAATGCTAAGTTATATATTCTTAAGAGGCAAATGTAGATACTGTAAAACAAAAATTGCGCCAAAATACTTTTTTATAGAACTTCTAACAGGATTGACATTTGTATTATTTGCATATTCTTTAAGACTACAAATATTTAACCTATATTTCATATGTGGCTTGCTATATATAGCTGGCTTATTTGTCATATCTGGAATAGACAAAGAACACCACGAAGTAAGGTTAAGTGTAATATTATACATGACAATAGTACAAGCAATATATATAATATATCTATACATAATAGAACAATCTAATGTTTATAGATATGTTATATATCTAGTAATATTAGCAATACTAATATTATCAGACACAATATATTTCAGAAAAAAATTAAAAAATAATTACATATTAGAAAATCTAATTTTATTAAATGTAATGTTGATGTTTACGTATGAAGCATGCACTATTTTAACAGTAGAATTTACACTAATAGTAATTGCAATAAAATCGTTTATAGAAGCAATAAAAAACAGAAAAACAAAACAAGTAAAAAAGAAACAAGAGAAAATAATGCCAATAGCTTTCTATTTATGTGTAACAAATATTATAACATTAATAATTACTAACATATTATGTTTTTATAGGTGAGTATTATGAATAGATTAAAAAATAATAAAGGAATAACAGGCATTGACTTAACAATTAGCATAATAGTTTTGACAATCTTTGCTGGTCTGATTGTTGGGTTGATGGTAAACAACTACAATGTAGCTATAGAAATACAAAAAGGTGCAAATGCTATGTCATATGCTACTATGATACTAGAAAAAGTTGATGAAAAAGCTTATGAAAAAGTGACCGATAACTTCGTACAAGAATTAGGAGACGAAATATTAATAAATAGCGATTACACAGTAAACTTTAAAGTTGTTCAAGCAGACGATAATGATTATGTAAAAAGAGTAACTGTGAAAGTTACGTATACTGTAAATAATGAAGAAAAGTCATTAGTAATAAGAAAATTAAAAATAAAGGAAATAAGTTAAAATGAAAGATAAACTTAAATCAGAAAAAGGTATAACACTGACAACGCTTGTAATATACATTATTGTGCTAGTGGTAGCATTAGGAATATTAGCAACAGTAAGTACATTTTTTTATAAAAACGTTGTACTCCTAAAAGATTCTGCACAATATGCGGCAGAATTTGACAAATTTAATGCAAGTTTTATAAAAGATATAAAAAATAATTCTGAAGCAAATGTAGACCAAAATGCAAAAACGATAGTGTTTGAAGATGGGACAACGTATGTGTATAGCGAAAACGATAAAGGAATATATAGAAATCAAGTAAAAATAGCAACACATGTAGATGTTTTTAATACATCAACAAAAACAATATCGGTAAACAATGTAGACAAGCAAATAATATCAGTCAACATAGTTATAGGAAATTCTAAAAAAACCCTAATAAATAAAAGTATAGATTATACATTGAAATATTGGTAATCAAAATATTTACAAGAAGGAGAAAATAGTATGGATGGTAAAAGAACACAACCAATAGGAATTGAGCTTGTAAAAAGAGGAGTTGTTACAGAAGCAGATGTAAACAAAGCCCTTGAATATCAAAAAACTCATTCTTCAAAAAAATTGGGAGATATAATCAATGAATTACACTTATGTGATTCATATAGACTTATCAAAGAAATAGGCGAGATTTTAGGCGAAAAAACAATACTTCTAGAACTAGAAGATGTTAAAGTAAATATAACAGACTATATATCTATGGATATGGCAAAAAAGAATAGAGCAATACCATTTGAAGTAGGTGCTGGAAAAATAAAAGTATGTTTCTCTGATGGAACAAATAAAAAAATGATAGATGCTATGAAATTATTATTCCTAAACAAAGGACTTGTAATGGATAAATACATTACATTTGATAGCAACATAGCAAGAATACTAAATTCAATAGGTGGAACAGCATCAGAAAACATAGATGTAACAGCTGATATTTCTGGATTAGTAGATTCTATAATAAAAACTGCTATGGAAAAAAGAGCAAGTGATATCCATATAGAACCATTAGAAGACAGTGTAAGAGTAAGATACAGAATAGATGGAGAACTAATATCTGCAGCAACAATAGAAAAAGACAAACAAGCTCAATTAATAGGAAGATTAAAAGCAATATCAAACATGCATCAAGAAAAACAAGAATCGCAAGATGGAAGAATAATAATGTATCCGGATTACAACATCCGTGTATCTTCACAGAAAAATGTATGTGGAGAAAAATTTGTGTTGAGACTTCTAAAAAAGAATGTAGATGTACAACAAATATTTGAATTAGGATTCCCAAGAGACGAAGAGCTTGTGAGAAAAAGCTTTGACAAGAGAAACAGTATAGTGTTAGTCGCAGCTCCAACAGGAGAAGGAAAAACAACAACATTATATAGTATAATAGATTATTTAAATAGACCAGAAATAAACATTACAACAATAGAAGATCCAGTCGAAATAAGAATTCCAGGACTAAATCAGGTTGAAATAGATTCAAGAACATCTTTCTCAGGCTCATTGAGAACAGTATTAAGACAGGATCCAGATATCATATTAGTTGGAGAAATTCGTGATAAAGAAACAGCAGAAATTGCAATGCAAGCAGGTCAAACAGGACACTACGTATTATCAACAATCCACACAATCGATAGTGTAGAAGTTCTAACAAGATTAAGAAAAATTGGAGTGTCAAATTATGATATAGGAAGCACACTTGCAACATCATTATCTCAAAGACTAGTAAGAAGAGTTTGTCCAGACTGTGCACAAGAAAGAGATTTCACAGAAGAAGAAAAAGAAATTATCAATAGGATAGCAAGAAAATATCATGTAGAATATGACTTTAAAGGAAAGAAAACATACACAACAGTTGGTTGTGAAAAATGTAATAACACAGGATTCTATGGAAGAATTGGTATATTTGAAGTATTAAACATAACAGAAAATATAAAAGAATTAATAGTAAAAGATGCATCAAGTATCGAAATAAGAAACAAAGCAATAGAAGAGGGGTATAAACCTTTAGTAATAGATGGATTCAACAAAATTATGGAAGGTTATACAACATTACAGGAATTGAATTCTAAACTAGTTATATATTAGTTAGAAAAGAAGGGAGCAAAAGAATGATAAATATAGATAAAGTTATAAGAGAAGCTATAAAAAGAGATGCATCAGACATTCACTTACTATGTGGAATAAAACCAATGTTAAGAATTGCAAGAGATTTAGTTCCATATGATGAGGAATGTGAGGAACTATCTCAAGAAGATATGGTAGACATATATGATTATTTCATAAAAGGAAATGTTGATAAAGATAGAGTATTTAAAGAAACAAAAAAATTAGACTCTTCATTTGAATTTGAAGGACTAAGACTAAGAGTAAACATCTCTTTATCAGGAGAGATACCAACATTTACTCTAAGAATTATAAAAAATGAATTACCAACATTTGAAGAATTAGGAGTTCCAGACATCGTTAGAAGAATGATGTACCAACCACAAGGATTAGTTCTTGTAACTGGTAAGACAAACTCTGGTAAAACAACAACATTAAATGCCTTGATAAATGATATAAACGAAAATCAGAACAAAAAAATACTAACATTGGAAAGCCCAATAGAATATAAACACACATGTAAAAAATCAATAGTAGTGCAAAAAGAGGTTGGAGTAGGACAAGACGTACTAAAATATAAAGATGGTGTAAAGAACTGTTTAAGAGAGGACTGCGACATTCTAGTAATAGGAGAGATTCGTGATAGAGAAACAATGGATGCTGCAATAGAAACAGCAGAAGCTGGACACTTAGTAATAGGAACATTACACACAAAATCATGTGCAGAGACAATCGACAGAATGATAAACTTCTACGAAATATCTGATCAACAAAGTATAAAATATCTAATAGGTTCATTATTAAAGCTAGTTACATCTCAAAGATTGTTAAAAGGAAAAAATGGCAAGTTAGTACTAGTTCCAGAAGTTATGGTTGTAGATAATATAATTTCTGGTATAATAAGAAAAGAGAAATTTAATGTTTCAGAAGTAGAGGATGCAATACAAAGTGCGTCAGCAAATGGAAGTATAGGACTTATAAACTCAATAGCACAACTATTTGTAGATGACATGATAACATTAGAGCAAGCAAAGGCTCAAATAGAAGAAAAGAACATAGAAACACTAAACAGAACAATAATGCAATTAAAAATCAAAAAAGGAAATGCACATAGAATGGAATAGGAGGTTAATATGCCTGAATATGTTTATAGAGCTATTACAAAAGAAGGTGTAATAGTAAGAAACAGAGTAGAAAGCCCAAGCAAGCAAAACTTAATAAAAAGACTAAAAGGCGGAGATTTATTACCAATAGATATAATTCAAGTTGGTTATGGTCGAAAAAAGGCTGGAAAAGTAGCCAGAAGAAACGTAACTGATATAGACCAAATAATGAAAACTGCAAACTCTGCAACAATAGTACAAGGTAGAGGAAGAAAACAACAAACAACACTAGAAAAAATAAACCTAGCCTTATCAAAACAAGAAAAAATAAAGAAAAGAGACTTGGTTGTATTTACGCAAAACTTCTACTTGCTAAAAAAAGCAGATTTCAACAATATCCATGCATTAAGTACAATTATACAAAGCACAGAAAATATAACATTTAAAGGAATACTAGAAGATATACTAGCCGGAGTTGAAGCCGGAGAGTACATGTATACAACAATGGAATACTATGCAGACGTATTTCCATATATATATATAAATATGATAAAAGTTGGAGAACTATCAGGTTCGCTAACACAATCATTGCAACAAGCAATAAAATATCTAGAATCAAACACAGACACAACTAGAAAGCTAAAAGGAATAATAATACCAAATGCAATACAATTAGTAGCATTACTTGCTTTATTATTTATAGGAAGTTTATATACAGTTCCAACGATTCAAGGGGTGTATGATGCGGTAGGAACTCAAGATAAACTGCCATCAATAACAATAGCGTTCTCGAATGTCTTGCAGTGGGTAGCGGCACACTGGTATGTACCGGTTGGAATTATAGCAATAATCGTTGGAGTAATCATTGCTTATATAAGAACACCAAAGGGAAGATATAACTTTGACTATTTCAAATATACAATGCCAGTATTCGGAAAACTAAACTATTCATTAGATTTTTCGAGATTAATGAGAGCGATGTTGCTTAACTTGGAAAATGGAATGAGAATACAAGATTCTCTGGATGTAAGTAAAAATGTTATAAATAATTACGTTATGAGAGCTATGGTAGAGACTTCAATAAACAACATATTAGTAGGCGCATCGTGGATAGAACCATTTGAAAAATCAGGATTAGCTTCGTCAATGACAACAGAGATGCTTAAGGTAGGAATGCAGACAGACCTTTCAGAAATGATGCATAAACTATTAGATTATATGGACATTGATATAGATAATACAATGAAAAACATAATGGCAGTGTTGCCACAAATTGTTTACTCAATAGTAGGTATATTATTGATATTTGTTGTTCTAGTAGTATTAGTACCATGTATTCAAGTTTATATGGGTAACTTCTTATTCTCAGCAGCGGGAGTATAAATAAAAATAATATAAAAAAGCTTTGAATCGTTAATGAACTGAACCCAAAAAGTGTCTAACTTTTTGGGTTCAGTTCAATGGTTGCCAGTTTTAAATTTTATATACAAAATATTGAGAAAATCAAATACATGTGATAAAATATATTAAAATTTCAAATAAGGAAAGAAATATAATGGAAAGAAAGAAAACAAGAGTATATGCATTTGTTGGACCATCAGGAACAGGAAAAAGTTATAGAGCACAAATGGTAGCAAGTGCAAATGATATTCATCATATTATAGATGACGGAATATTAATAAACGAAAACGAAGTGCTGGCTGGAACATCAGCAAAAAAAGCACCAACCAAAATCGAAACAGTAAAACATGCGTTGTTTATAGAAAAAAAAGAACAAGATGAAATGAAAAAAGCATTAAAGAAGTATAAGCCAGATAGTATATTAATATTAGGAACATCTGACAAAATGGTGGAAAAAATACAAGAAAATCTTGGATTACCTAAAATAGAAAAAACAATATATATAAACGAAGTTGCAACAGAAGACGAAATGGAAAAGGCACGAAATATGCGTGTGACACAAGGAAAGCATGTAATTCCAGTACCGACATTTGAAATAAAAAAAGATTTTTCTGGATATATATTAGACCCACTTCAAATATTTAGATCAAAGGGTAAAGGGGGAAATCCATACATATCAGAAAAGTCGATAATAAGACCAACATTCAGCTATTTAGGAAACTTCACAATATCGGACAGCGTATTTAGACAAATAGCAGAACAAATTGCAAATAATATGCCATCAGTATATGAAGTAACAAGAACCAGAGTTGAAAATTACGGGGACGGAATTTCAATATATATGGAAGCGATAATAAACTATGGAAATAATATAATTGATGTAATGCAAGAATTAAAAAATAAAACCAAGAAAGAAATTGAAAAGCAGACAGCGATGAATGTGTTAAAAGTAGACCTAGTAGCAAAAGGTATACACATGGAGGAGGAGTAAAATGTCTTTTATAGTAGCAATAGATGGACCAGCAGGAACAGGAAAAGGAACAATGGCGGAGTTGTTAGCAAAAAAATATAAGCTAGTAAACATAGACACAGGAGCAACTTATAGATGTGTCACATTAGAGATGCTAAATAAAAATATTAGCCTAGATGATGAAGAAAAGATTGCGGAAATGCTTAAAAATATCAAAATAGAAATGAGCAATGAAGATGGTAAGCAGAAGGTCTTATTAAATGGAGAAGACGTAACAGAGAAAATAAGAAGTAAAGAAGTATCAAGCAATGTATCACAGGTATCTAGTATTAAGCAGATAAGGACAGCAATGGCAGGACTTCAAAGAAAAATGGCTCAAGGCAAAGACGTAATAATGGAAGGAAGAGATATCTGTACAGTAATATTTCCAACTGCTGATGTAAAAATATATCTTGATGCAGATGCTGAAGAAAGAGCAAAAAGAAGATTCAAGCAAAACCAAGAAAAAGGAATAGATATGTCATATGAGGAAGTTTTAGAGAACATTAAAGCGAGAGATAAGAATGACATGGAAAAAGAGGTTGGAGCGTTAAAAATCGCACCAGGAGCAACAGTAATAGATTCAACAAATATGACAATAAAACAAGTAGAAAAAGCTATTTCGAAGATTATAGATAAAAGAAAAACTGAAATAAAAAAAGAGAAAAAAATATATTGGGAAAGACCAGAAACGCCTTGGAAAAAAGGTGTGAGAGCAACTATAAAAGCAATACTTCACGCATTTTATAAAGTAGTGTTTAGATTAGAAAAAGTAGATGAAGAAAACCTTCCTATGGACGAACCTATCATAATATGTGCAAACCACTTAAATTACTGGGATGCAACAGGATTAGTAGTATGTTCAAAAAGGGTAATCAGATTTATAGGAAAAGAAGATCTGTTTAATCATGCTTTCTTAAATTGGATTGCACATGTATTTAATGTAATACCAATAAAAAGAGGTCAAAGAGACCTAGAGGCAATGAAGAGATGTCTAAAAGCATTGAAAAACGGAGAAGCAATAGGACTATTCCCAGAAGGTACAAGAAAAGGCTTGGAAAAAGGAGCAAAAGTGCAAAATGGTGCAGCTTACATGGCTTTGAAGGCAAAAGTGAAAGTAGTACCAGTTGGAATACAGGGAACATTTAAACCTTTTACAAAAGTTAAATTAGTATATGGTAAACCACTAGATTTTAGTAAATACGATGCAAAAAATCCAGAAAAGGACAACTTAGAGCTAGCAACAAAAGAGATTATGGACAATATAATTATGTTGACAAAAAAAGGAAAATAGTTTATAATAGAGAGCGTATATAGCTTAAAATACAAAGCAAATAACTAAATTAGAAATGAAGGATTTTTATGGGAAATTTTGAAGACAATTTAACTTTTGAGGATGTAATAAATCAAACTTTTAAGCAAATAAAAACAGGAACAACTGTCACAGGAACAATAATCGAAATAAATAAACAAGGAGAAATCTTTGTAGATATAGGTTATAAAGCGGATGGAATTATTCCAAAAGCTGAGTTCTTTAGTGAAAAAGGCTTATTTCCAAACGAAGAATATGCAGTTGGAGATAAGATAAAAGCAGATGTTTTAAAATTAAATGACGGACAAGGCAATGTTTTAATGTCTTGCAAACATGCAAAAATAAGAGAAATAAGAAAAGAGTTTAAGGAAAAAGTAGAGGCAAAAAACATCTTCGAAGAAACAGTAAGCCAAGTAAATAAAAATGGACTAATCATATTATATAAACAATTAATCAGAATATTTATACCATTATCACTTTCAAACATAGGAAGAGATGAAGATGTAAATGAATATAAGGGTAAAACAGTTAGATTTAGAGTAATAGAAAATGACGAAAGAGCAAAGAAAATTATTGGTTCTATAAAAGATGTAGTAGAAGAAGAAAAAAGACAAAAATCAGAAGAATTTTGGAATAGCATAGAAGTTGGAAAAAAATATGTTGGAACAGTAACAAGTATTAGCGACTATGGAGCGTTTGTTGATATAGGCGGAGCACAAGGACTTCTACATATATCAGAAATAGCTTGGGGAAGAAACCAAAATCCTAAAGACATATTACAAGTAGGACAAGAAATTGATGTTAAAGTTAAAGAACTAGACAAAGAAAATAAGAGATTTAAACTGTCATACGAGAAAAAAGGACCAAATCCTTGGAATAAAGTTGGAGAAAAATACAACATAGGAGATATAGTAAAAGTTAAGATTTCAAAGCTAATGCCTTTTGGTGCATTTGCAGAACTAGAAAAAGGAGTAGAAGGATTAGTACATATTTCACAGATATGTGAAAGAAAAATTTCAAAACCAGAAGAAGAACTAAAAGTCGGACAAAAAGTAAATGCAAAAATAATAAATATCGACTTAGAAAATAAAAAAATAGAACTTTCAATTAGAGAATTGGAAGGAACTTCTAATGAATATAAAGAAGACTAATAAGCTTAAAGCAAAACCAGGATGTTGGAAGATAGAAGCTGGCACACAAAAGCCGAGCATCTAACTTCCAACCTCACATTATAAATAATAAAAATCGAGGGGAAAGAAAATGAATAATAAGAATATAAGAAATATAGCAATAATTGCACACGTTGATCATGGAAAAACAACATTAGTAGATGCTTTGTTAAAGCAAAGCCACGTATTTAGAGAAAACGAACAAGTATCAGAAAGAATAATGGACTCTGGAGATATAGAAAAAGAAAGAGGAATAACAATCCTTTCTAAAAACACATCAGTAATGTATGATGGAGTAAAAATAAACATAGTTGATACTCCTGGACACGCAGACTTTGGAGGAGAAGTAGAGCGTGTTCTAAAAACAGTTGATGGAGTTTTACTATTAGTAGATGCTTTCGAAGGTGTCATGCCACAGACTCGTGAAGTTCTAAAAAAATCTTTAGCATTAAATCTAAAACCAATAGTAGTAATAAATAAAATAGATAGACCAGGAGCAGATCCAGAAAAAGTATTGGATAAGGTTATAGAGTTATTTATAGAGCTAAATGCGACAGATGATCAATTAGACTTCCCAGTCATATATGCATCAGCAAAAAACGGAATAGCAAAAATGAATTTATCAGATGAATCTGACAACATTACTTGCATATTCAAAACAATAATAGAAAAAATAGACCCACCAAAATGTGATATAGATGGAACAATGCAAATGTTAGTTTCTAACATCGATTATGATGATTATTTAGGAAGAATTGCAGTTGGAAGAGTTGAGCGTGGAAAAATTAAAAATGGAATGGCAGTAGCTGTTTGCAAAGACGAAAAAAATGAACAAGGAAAAATTGCAAAATTATTCACATATATGGGATTAAAAAGAACAGAAGTAGATGAAGTTGAAGCAGGAGATATAGTTGCAGTATCTGGAATATCAAACATCAACATAGGTGATACAATTTGTGATTTGTCTAATCCAGAGAAGATACCATTTGTAAATATAGATGAGCCAACAGTTTCTATGACATTTAGTGTAAACAATGGACCATTTGCAGGAAAAGAAGGAGAGTTTGTAACTTCAAGACACATTAGAGATAGATTATTCAAAGAACTAGAAAGAAATGTAAGCTTAAGAGTAAAAGAAACAGCTTCACCAGATAGCTTCGAGGTATGTGGTAGAGGAGAATTACATTTATCTGTATTAATCGAAACAATGAGAAGAGAAGGATATGAACTACTAGTATCAAGACCAAAAGTTATATTCAAAGAAATAGATGGAGTAAAATGTGAGCCAATAGAGAACTTAGTTGTAAACGTACCAGATGAAGCAATAGGAACAGTTATAGAAAAACTAGGTAGACGTAAAGCAGAAATGAAAAATATGGAACCTGCAGAGCTAGGACATACAAAAATAGAATTTAGAATACCAGCTCGTGGATTAATTGGTTACAGAACAGAATTCTTAACAGATACAAAAGGAACAGGAACAATGAACTCAATATTTGATTGCTATGAACCATATAAAGGAGATATACAATCAAGAACAAGAGGTGTTTTAGTAGCATTTGAACAAGGAACATCAATAACATACGGATTATACAATGCTCAATTAAGAGGAGAACTATTTATAGGTCCTGGTGTAGAAGTATATGAAGGAATGATAGTCGGAATCAACTCTAGAAACGAAGATATATCAATAAATGTATGTAAAGAAAAACACTTAACAAATACAAGAGCTTCAGGTTCTGATGATGCTTTAAGATTAGTTCCACCAATTCAATTATCATTAGAAAAAGCTATAGAATTCATAGCAGAAGATGAACTTGTAGAAGTAACTCCAAAAAATATTAGATTAAGAAAAATAATCTTAAATAATAAAGACAGAGAAAAAGCAGCAAGAAGATAAAAAAGAGAAAAGGGGAAAAGTATGAAAGATTTAAATGTTTTAATAAGTAAAGAAGAAATTAATAAAAAATTAGATGAAATGGCTGAAATATTGGACAGAGATTATGAAGGAAAAGCAATAACAGTTCTTTCTGTATTAAATGGAGCAGTATTTTTTACAACAGACCTAACATCAAGAATGAAAACAAAAATGCAATTTGCATTTATTAAAGTATCAAGCTATGAGGGAACAGAAAGTACAGGAAAAATAAAATTAAAAGCAGATGTAGATGATTCTCTTATAGAAGGAAAAGATGTATTAATAGTAGAAGATATAGTAGATACAGGAAGAACAATGTCTTACTTATTAGAACATTTAAAAGCTAAGAACCCAAAAAGCTTAAAGTTATGCTCATTGATTAGTAAACCAAGTAGAAGAGAAATCGAAGTTCCAATAGATTATTTAGGATTTGAAATACCAAATAAATTTATAATAGGCTATGGTTTTGATGACGAAGAAGGTTATAGAAGAAATTTACCTTATATAGGATACAAAGAGGTCTAATAAATGAATAAGGACGAGTTATCAAAAATAAAACAAAAAGCACTTGAAGACAAAATTCCAATAATAATGGATGACACTTTAGAAGTGATTTCTAAAATACTGATAGAAAAGAAACCTGAAAGAATATTGGAAATAGGAGCAGCAGTGGGCTATTCAGCAATGTGCTTTTCTGAGTATTTATCAGAGAATGGCAAAATAGATACAATAGAAAGAGATGAACAAAGAATTGCTGAATGTAAAAAGAATCTAAAAAAGGTAGGAGTAGAAGGCAGAATCAATCTATATGAAGGAGACGCTGTTGAGATACTTCCAACTTTGAATGAAAAATATGATATAGTCTTTATAGATGCTGCAAAAGGAAAATATCCATTTTTCTTAGAACAAGCACTTCGTATGTTAAAAGATGATGGAGTAATATTTGCAGACAATATTTTGTACAAGGGTTATGTAATGAGTGATTATAACAAACATAAACAAAGAACAGCAGTAACACATTTAAGAGAATATATAAAGGAAACCACAGAAAATCCAGAATTACAAACTGAGATTTTAGAAGTTGGAGACGGACTAGCTATAACAAGAAGGAGAATAGAAAAATAAGATGAAAAAGCCAGAGTTATTAGCACCAGCAGGCTCTTTTGAAAAAGCAAAAGTAGCTTTTATGTATGGAGCAGATGCGGTATATTGTGGAACAGCATCACTATCACTAAGAAGTAGAGCAGAAGTAGACGATGATGATTTAATAAATACAATAAAATATGCTCATAGTATAGGCAAAAAAGTATATGCAGCTATTAATATCTATGCATGGGATAGCAATTATGAGGAAATAGAAAAACAAGTAAAAAGATTAGCAGAAGTTAAAGTAGATGGAATAATTGCATCTGATGGTGGTGTAATACAAAAAATACGTCAAGTAGCACCTGAAATAGAAGTTCATATCAGTACGCAAGCAAATGTAGTAAGTTATCATAGTGCAAAGTTTTGGTATGATAACGGAGCAAAAAGAGTAATATTAGGAAGAGAAACAAGTAAAGATCAAATAAAAGAAATAATGAAAAATAAACCAGAAGACTTAGAAGTAGAAATGTTTATACACGGAGCATTATGTTGGGCTTATTCTGGAAGATGCTTCCTAAGTGAATACCTATCTTGTAGAAGCGCAAACTTAGGAGATTGCTCTCAAAGTTGCAGATGGGCATATAATATGTATCTAGAAGAAAAGAACAACCCAGGAAATTTAATGCCAGTAGAAACTGACGAAAATGGAACATACATATTATCATCAAAAGATTTATGCTTAATAAAAGAAATACCACAAATCATAGAAATGGGAGTAGATAGCTTAAAAATAGAAGGCAGACTAAAAACAGAATACTATCTAGCAAGTGTAGTAAATGTGTATAGAAATGCAATAGATGACTATATTAAAGATCCAGAAAATTATGATTACACTAAATACTTAAAAGAACTAGAAAAAATAAAAACAAGAGGACTTACAACATTCTATTTTAACGATAGAAATAACAAGGACTTCCAAGAATATGAAGGAAAACAGTATAATCCTAACTTTGAATTTGGTGGAAAAATAATGGAAGACAAGCCAGCTGGAGAAATATCAACAATAGAAATCAAAAATAAATTAAAAGTTGGAGATGTACTAGAATTAATAATACCAAATAAAATAGAAGCGGAAGAATTTGAAATAAAAGAACTATATGACAGTGAAACAGGAGAAAGAATAGAAACAGTAAATCCTGGAAAACTTGGACAAACAGTAAAACTAGCAATACCATATGAAGTAAAACAAGGATGGATATTAAGAAGAAAAAAATAAATTAAGAGCGAGCACGGGCTCGCTCTTTGTTTGTATAATAGCAAACTTGTTTGCGTAGAGTACAATAGGTTTCACAACTTTTAAGATGAAAATTATTGCACTTTTTCATAGTTAGCCAACTTATATGAAAGGATTAAAGAAATAATCATAATTATAATAGAAACTAATCCTGTTAAATCAAAGGAAAATCCAGGATAAAGCACGAAAATAGAACCAAGAGTAAATCCAATTATTGCTAAGAAAGTAGACTGATGATATTTCTTTAATAGAATATTAATAATCTTAAGCCAAACAATACTACCGAGAAAAACGCCAATTGCCAAAGGAACAAGGAGTCTTAAATTAACACTTGCAATAGCAGAAATGTATTCAGAATAAACTCCAAGACACATCAGAATTATAGTATTACTAACGCCGGGCACAACAATTCCAATAGACATTATAAATCCTGCAAATACTAAATAAAAAGGATTATAAATAAAATCTAAAACAATATTAGTAAAATCAAAATGATTTTCAAATACAATTAATAAAACTCCTATACTAAAAGATACAATAAGAGGAAAAAGACTTTTTAATCGAATACACTTACCAAAATTAGCTTGTTTAAATAAGGCAGGGACAGTACCAAGAATCAAACCAATAAATGCATAACAAGCCTGAAACTTAAAAGTATTAAAAAAATATTTTATTACATTTCCAAAAAGAACAATTCCAAAGAAAGCACTAAGTCCAATTGGAAATAAAAAAGCAAAATTCTTTTTAAAATCTTTAAACAAGTTTAAAACAGAATCTACCAGTTTTTCATAAATTCCAAAAATAACACAAAAAACTCCACTGCTAACGCCAGGTAGAATTGCGCCAAAACCTATTAGAATACCAATAACAAAATTAAATATACCACTCATATAAACCTCTAACGCTTTATAAATAAGTATGGCAAAATAATAAAAATATGAATAAAAATAAATTTTAGAGGTCAGGCACTTTCGTAAAAACTATAACATATATTATGGTATAGCAAGAAATGGAGGTGCTTGCACAATGCTTACCATCTCATTAACGGGATTTTTAGCTTTCTTACAAACATCAGTATTTGCAGTTGGATATATAGCGAGCAACAATTTATTTCCTGAACCATTAAGTAACGAAGAAGAAAAAATGTATCTAGAAAAAATGGAAAAAGGAGATGAAGAAGCTAAAAATATATTAATTGAACGAAACCTAAGACTAGTTGCTCACATATCGAAAAAATACTCTAGCACAAATATAGATCAAGAAGATTTGATTTCTATTGGAACGATTGGATTAATAAAGGGAATAAACAGTTATAAAATAAACAAAGGAACAAAACTCTCGACATATGTTTCTAGATGCATAGACAACGAAATACTAATGTACTTAAGAGCAACTAAAAAACATCGGAGCGGAAGTGTACCTAGAAGATATAATCGGAAAAGATAAAGATGACAATACTGTAACGCTTAAAGAAGTAATAGAGAACAATGATAAAAGTATAGAAGACGAAGTTGATTTGAAAATAAAAATGAAAAAACTATATCAAAAAATAAAAGATATTTTAAAAGATAGAGAACGAACAATTATCAAACTGCGTTTTGGATTAGAAGGAGGTAAGCCAAAAACACAAAAAGAAATAGCAGACATGATGGGAATTTCTCGTTCGTATGTATCAAGGATAGAGACAAAAGCAATAAATAAATTAGGAAAAGAATTTCAAGAAGAAGTGCCATAGCACTTCAATTTTTTTGTGTCAATAAGTTGTTAGCAAGACAACTTATTTTTATTTTATGAAAATATAAAAAAAGATATTGACAAAATAAAATCACAATCATATAATGAATATATGAACAGATATTCATACGAAAGGAGAAAAAGATGAATTTTGAAGAAAATATAGAACAAATTAGTATTAATTTGGAAAAAGTAAACAAAATAAAAAATAAGATTCCAGCAGATGATCTGCTGTTTGAAATAGCCGAAAACTTTAAAGTTTTTGGAGACTCTACAAGAATGAAAATAATTGCAGCTCTTTTAGAAGGAGAGTTAAATGTATCTGAAATAGCAGCAATAACAAACTCGACACCATCAGCAATATCACATCAATTAAGAGTTTTAAAACAAGCAAAATTAGTAAAAGGAAGAAAAGATGGTAAGGCAGTTTATTATAGCTTAGATGATGATCATGTAAGAGAAATTTACCAAATTGGAAAACAACATATTGAAGAAATTTAATAAAGAAAGGCAAGAGTATGAAAAAATATCAATATAAATTAGAGGGATTAGATTGCGCAAATTGTGCAAATAAAATACAAGAGGAATTAAGTAAAAATAAAAAGCTAAAAAATGTAGTAGTTAATTTTGCAAAACTACAATTAATATACGAAACTGAGGATGTTTCAAAAGAAGAAGTAGAAAAAGTTGTAAAAAGCATAGAACCAGATGTTCAAATGACAGAAACAGGAGCGAAAACAAAAGACGAGAAAAGTCAAAGAGCCCAAAAAGAGAATAATTCAAAAGTCTTAAAACACATAGTAAGATTAGCAATAGGTCTAGTAGTTGCACTAATAGGCTTATATGTTCAAATGCCAAAATACTTATCAATAGCATTAGTAATAACAGGCTATGGAATTTTGTTATATAGAACAATAAAAAATGCAATCAAACTTTTAGTAAGAAACAAAACAATAAACGAAAATTTATTAATAACCATTTCTTGTATAGGAGCTTATTTAGTAGGTAAACATATGGAAGGCTTAATGGTTATAACTCTATATGAAATAGGAAAAATACTAGAAGAAAAAGCAATAAACAAAACAAGAAAATCAATATCAGATTTAATGGATATAAAACCAGAGTATGCTAATTTAAAAACAAAAGATGGAATAGAAGTATTAGATCCATCAGATGTAAAAGTTGGAGATATAGTAATTGCAAAAAAAGGTGAAAAGATACCATTAGATGGTATTGTTGTTAAAGGAACAGGAAGTCTAGATACAGCATCTCTAACAGGAGAAACAAAAACACAAGATGTAAAAAAAGACGATCAAGTATTATCTGGAAGTATAGTCTTAGATGGATTACTAGAAATAAAAGTAACAGAAAAATACGAAAACAGTACAGTTAGCAAAATACTAGAATTAGTAGAAAATGCAACAGACAAAAAAGCAAAAACAGAAACATTTGTAAACAAAGCAGCAAAGATTTATACACCAATAGTATTAGGTATAGCAGCATTAGTAGCAATATTCCTACCATTAATATCAAATGTAGAATATCTAACAGAGAATGGCTCAATTTATAGGGCATTAATATTTTTAGTAATTTCTTGTCCTTGTGCTATTGCAATTTCTGTTCCATTGTGTTATTTTTCTGGTATAGGCAAATCTTCTAAAGAAGGAATTTTAATAAAAGGTAGCGATTACCTAGATGGAATAAAAGATATTAAAGAAATAGTGTTTGATAAAACAGGAACATTAACAAAGGGACAATTTACAATAGACAAAGTAGAAGTATATGGTCAACTAACAAAAGAGCAAGTCTTAGAGTATGCGGTACTTGGGGAAAGTTATTCAAACCATCCAATAGCAAAATCAATAATTAAAAAATCAAAGATGGAAAAATACATAGCGGAACATAAAGAAAAGGTATCAAGCTATGAAGAACTTGCAGGAAAAGGAATAAAATATAACTTTGAAGGAAAAGTAGTACTTGTAGGAAATAGCAGTTTAGTAGAGAAGGAAAAGGAAAAATCAGATAGTACAAAAATATATGTAAAAGTCGATTCTGAAATAGTTGGAGCAATTTGCCTAAAAGATGAAATTAAACACGGAACTAAAGCAGCAATAACAAAACTAAATGCAAGAGGAATCATCACAAAAATGTTTACAGGTGACAATACTGAAATTGCAGAGAAAATAGCAAAAGAATTAGGAATAAAAGAAGTAAAATCAGAAATGTTACCAAACGAGAAATATCAAGAGCTAGAAAAAGAAATAGCAAAATACGAGAACAATGGAAAAGTAGCATTTGTTGGAGATGGAATAAATGACTCACCAGTACTTGCAAGAGCAGATATAGGAATATCTATGGGTGGTGTCGGAGCAGGTTCTAGTATAGAAGCATCTGATGTTGTAATAATGACGGATGCAATAGAAAAAATCAATGATGCAATAGACATCTCTAAAAAAACAAGCAGAGTAATAAAACAAAACTTGATATTCTCAATAGGAGTAAAAGTATTAGTCCTAGTACTAAGCATTTTCGGAGTAGCAAATATGTGGGAAGCAGTATTTGCAGATGTTGGAGCAACTTTAATAACTGTGTTAAATTCTATAAAAATATTGAAATAATAGTATGGAGGCTAACAAATGATTCAATTATTTGAAGCAAGAAAAAAGCAAAAAGTTGAAGACAATGAATTATTAGAAAAATACTTAAAAATCTCAAAACAAGAAAAAGAAGAAATACTAAAAGAATATAAGACTTCTGAAAATGGAATATCAGAAGAAAAAGGAAAAGAACTATTTAAACAAAACGGACCAAATGTAGTTGTAAAAAATGAGAAGAAAAGTAGATTTTACTTTTTGATTAATAGTTTCAAGGATAAATTTATAATCATATTAATATTGCTAGCAATAATAAACTATTTTCTAAGTGATGCACTTAGTATGTATATAATACTTGCGATAGCAGTAGCGAGTGCACTTATAAGATATTTTCAAGATTACAGTGTGTATAAATTTAATCAAGATTTAAAATCAAAAATTTATACAACAACACATATAATTAGAAATGGTAAAGAGAAAGAAATAAGAGTAGAAAAAGTGGTAAGTGGAGATGTTGTACACTTAAGTGCAGGCTCAATGATACCAGCAGATTTAATATTAATAGACAGCAAAGATTTATTTATAAATCAGTCAGTATTTACAGGAGAGAGTATTCCAGTAGAGAAAATGGCAGGGAATAGCGACTCAAAAAAAGAGATATTTAGTATTCCTAATATTTGTCTGATGGGTTCAAGTGTAATAAGCGGAAGTGCAACAGGAGTGGTAATAGAAACGGGATTTTCGACTTATTTAGGTAGAATGAGCAAAGAAGTTGAAACAAAGAAAGAACCTACTAATTTTGAAAAAGGAATGAACAACATTACAAAAATGCTAATAAAATATATGAGTGTTGTATCAATAGCGGTTTTTGTAATATATGGACTAATTAGAAAGGATTGGCTAGAAGCAATACTATTTGCACTATCAGTAGCAGTTGGAATAACACCAAGCATGCTTCCAATGATAGTAAATGTAAATCTAACAAGAGGTACAAAAGTTTTAGCGAAAAAGAAAACCTTAGTAAAAAATATAAACTCAATTCAAAACTTGGGAGCGATAGATGTTCTATGTACAGATAAAACAGGAACACTTACAGAAAATAAAATAGTGCTTCAAAAATATATAGATGTAAATGGAAAAGAAGATTTATCAATATTAGAGTATGCGTACTTGAATAGCTATTTCGGAACAGGAATGAAAACCTTAGTAGATAGAGCGATAATAAGTTATGGAAATACAAGAAATGTGAAGGACATAATTCAAGAATATACAAAAATTGATGAAATACCATTTGATTATACAAGAAAAAGAATGAGTGTGGTTGTTAAGAGTAATAAAAATAATGGTTATAGAATGCTTACGAAAGGTGCGCTTGAAGAGATATTAAAAGTATGTACAAAAGTTAAATATGAAGGCAAAATAGAAGAATTAAGTCCAGAAATGATAAAAATAGCAGAAAATAAAGCAAAAGAATATGCTGTTCAAGGAATGCAAGTAATAGCATTAGCTTCAAAAAGAGAATACAAAGGAGCAAATATATTTAATGTATCTGACGAAAAAGAAATGACATTTATAGGATTTGTAGCATTCTTAGATCCTGCAAAGAAAGATGTAAAAGAAACGTTACAGAAATTAAGAAAAATTGGAGTAACAACAAAAATATTAACAGGAGATAATCCTTATGCAACAAGTAACATTTGCAATTTAGTGGGAATAGATAATAGCGAAATTTTATTAGGAACAGACGTTGATAAGATGACAGATGAAGAACTAGCAAAAAAGGTAGAAACAGTGTCAGTATTTGCAAGAATGAATCCTTTGCAAAAAGAAAAAGTGGTAAAAACATTAAAAAATAATGGACATGTAGTAGGATATATGGGAGATGGAGTAAACGATTCACCATCATTACATACTGCAGATGTTGGAATATGTGTACATACAGCAACAGACATTGCAAAAGAAGCGGCAGACATCATATTGCTAGAGAAGAGTCTGAATGTAATTTATCATGGAGTAATAGAAGGAAGAAAAGTATATGGAAACATAATAAAATACATGAAAATGGCACTAAGTGCAGACTTTGGAGATGTATTTAGTATAGTGATTTCAAGTATATTTATACCATTCTTGCCATTACTCCCAATACAAATGCTATTGCAAGATTTTTTGTATGATTTGTCACAGATAGCAATTCCATATGATGACGTAGATGAAGAATTTTTAGCAAAACCTAAAAAATGGAGTACAAAAGGAATTAGCAAATTTATGAATGTAATGGGAATCACAAGTTCAGTAATAGATGTAATAGCCTTCATAGGATTTTGGTTCTTATTTGGATATGGAGCACAAAAAGAAACATACTTCCAAACAGCCTGGTTTGTAGAATGTTTAATATCAGAAACAATGATAATACACTATGTTAGAACAGCTAAAAAACCATTCATAGAATCAAGAGCAAACAAATGGCTAACACTTGGAACAATAGCTACAATAGTAGGTACGATACTAACGCCAATACTATTACACAATATACCAAGCTTCCATTTTGAAATATTACCACTACAATATTATGGATTTGTAATAATATTATTAATCATATATTCAATATTAGTAGAAGTAATAAAAAAGCAATATATAAAGAAAAACGGAGAATGGTTATAAAATATTGTGCTTTATATTGACAATGGTTTTATAATATGATAAACTTAAACCATCAAAAGAATTCATAAAAAAATTAATTAAAAGAAAAAGATAGAGCGACCACTCTATCTTTTTCTTGCTATGTATTAAATTGCTTTAATCATTAGCATCTTTTGTCTTTTGATCAGAATTCTTGTCATCATTTGCTAAAAGCATTTGAATTAGAATCCATATTAAATCAAAAGAATTCATACCATCACCCCCCTTTCATCTATTAGGAGGCTGTACTATAATATAACTTTAAAAATGCAAAATCAATCGAAATTTGTAGGATGGTATAAATTTGTAAAAAATAGTTGAAAAAACTTTTTAGTAATGTTATCATATATATGAATTATTTAATTCTGAGAGGAATGAATGAAATGAAAAAAACAAAAGAAATCAAAGAAAACATAATAGAAGAAACTCTAAAATTTACATCAAGAGAGGATGCAGAAGAATTTAAAAGCATTGCAAAAGGACGCAAATTTTGTAAAAAAGGCGAAAGACTGCAAGATATATGTATGCAGGAAATTGAAAGAAGTAACTATAAAAAATCACGCAATATTTTTGTGAAAATATTTAAGCATAGCAAATTTAAATCAGAAAAACTATTATTAGAAAAAAGAACTTCGAGTATAATTAGAACCGTTGCAAAAGAATGCATAAACAATAGTGAAGAAGAAATTGATATAAATAAATTAGTAAAACAAGTAAAAGAAATAATATTAGAAAATACAGAAAAATATCTAAAAAATCTTAAATAAAGTGAAGTGAACTCAAATTAGAGTTCACTTCAAAAACTTTAGTTATATAAATCTTTTTCATACAAGTCATCAATATACAAATCTTTTGTACTATCAGAGTTAAGAAAACCAACTTTAGCTGTGTTTCCGTGTAACTCTTGAACCCAAACGGGTTGCTCATTATAATAAATCTCTTTAATCTCTTTACCTTGCAAAATTTCACTAATTCTCTTATTGGTCATATAATATTCCTCCCACAAATTTAATAAAATTTAATATAAGTATATCCAAATATGTAAAAAATATGATACAATGTATAAGTATAAACTAAAAAGATAGGAGCAAACAACATGAAAGTTTTTGAAAAATACAAAAATGAAATAGATGAAGCTACAAAGCAAGGAAGAACTGTCATTGCTTGTATGTGCAATAATGAAGTAAAATCATTAAATTTTGAAATTAAAGATACTGATAAAGTAACTCTACTAGACACAAGCACAAAGGATGGACACAGAATATATATAAGAGGAATTTTATATATAATGGCAAAAGCTTTAGAAGAGTCATATCCAACAGCACTACTTAGTGTGAATTATCAGTTGGCAAATGCTATGTTTTGTAAAATAGAAAACATGGAAATAACAGAAGAAATGATACAAAAAATAGAAGCAAGAATGCAAGAGATAATTGATCAAAATCTAGAAATAAGAAAAGTAGAAATGGACAAAGAAGAAGCAAAAGAGTTCTACAGAAACACCAAAAGCCAAAGGGGAATGGCTCAATTTGATAACTACCAAAAGGAAATGGTATCACTTTACTACTGTGAAAACTACTACAACTATTTCTTTGGAGTAATGCCAATTTCAACAGGATACACAAATGTATTTGACATAAAAAAATACAAAGATGGATTTTTAGTAAGATATCCTGCTGCTTCAAACCCTCATGAACTATCAAATCAAAGAAGTGGTAAAAAATTATTGGCAACATTGGAGGAATATGAAGATATTCACAAAGTATTAAATATACACAATTTATACAATCTAAATAATGAAATAGAAAAAGGAAATGGAAAAGACATAATCTTATTATCAGAGGCATTACATGAAAAGAAAATAGCAGATATAGCAGACGACATATTGCACAGAAAAGGCATAAAAATGGTGCTAATTGCAGGACCATCATCATCAGGGAAAACCACTTTTGCAAAGAGATTGGGAATCCAACTAAGATTAAATGGATTTAAGCCTGTTACAATATCAGTAGATAACTACTTTGTTGAAAGAAAAGATAATCCAAGGGATGAGAACGGAAATTATGATTTTGAATGTCTAGAAGCTATAGATTTAGACTTGTTCAATAACCATATAAAAACATTGTTAGAAGGTGGCACAATAGATGTTCCAACATTTGATTTTAAAATAGGAACAAAGTGTTACAACGGAGAAAAAATGTATCTAGCAGATGACGAAATTTTGGTAATAGAGGGAATACACTGCTTAAATGACAAACTAACAAGCTCAATACCAATGGAGCAAAAATACAAAATCTATATAAGTGACCTAACAGTATTAAACATAGATTATTGCAATAGAATTTCAACAACAGACACAAGATTAATAAGAAGAATCGTTAGAGATAACAGTTACAGAGGCTATTCAGCGCTTCATACACTAAAATCTTGGGACAGCGTAAACAGAGGAGAATTCAAAAACATTTTTCCATTCCAAGAGAACTGTGATGCAATGTTCAACTCTTCATTAATATATGAATTTAGTGTTCTAAAAAAACACGCATTACCTTTACTAGAGGAGATAACAAATGAAGAGCCAGAGTATGCGGAAGCAAAAAGACTAGTAAAATTCTTAAAATATTTTAAAGAAATTGATGAACAATATATACCAAAAAATTCTTTATTAAGAGAATTTATAGGTGGAAGTATATTTGAAGAATAGGGGATAAAATGGCTGGAAATTTTACAGAAATAGATGAAGAATTTATATGTGAACATTGCGGGCAACATGTACCAAAATTAGGATACTCATGCAGAAATCATTGCCCATATTGTCTATATTCAAAACACGTGGATGTAAATCCAGGAGACAGGCAAGAAGAATGTCATGGAGAGCTAGAACCAGTAGGCGCGGAGATAGATAGCAAAAAAGGATATGTTATAATATTTAAGTGCAAAAAGTGTGGAAAAATAAGAAGGAATAAAGCTGCAGAAGATGATAACATGGACTTGATAATAAAGTTAACAGCAATGCATAATTATTAACAAAGAAACCTTAGCAAAAGAGCTAAGGTTTCTTTAGTTATATATTTTTATTTAAATTTCCATTAGTATATTCAGACCCTTCAAGCTTTTTGCCAGTTGAAGCAATACTAACAATTTTATTAATCTCATCAACAGTCTCATCTAAAACATTAATTCTGATAGAAGAAATAGCAAAGCTAGAAGTATCAATAGAAGTTATCTTGCTATTATAAATAGAAGTAACTGTCTGAATATTATCAGGCATAACTCTAAAAGTAAAACCTAGTCGATCTTTTAGATAATAAGCATTACCATTAACACATTTCATGTCACACTCAGGGTAACATTTATTACTTTTTCCTAAAAGACAATAAGATGAATTCATTAAAACCGTTCTTCCATATGCAATTAATTCAACAGGCAAACTACTATTAGAGCAAAGCATTTCCAAAATATCCTTATTAAGCTCAACCGAAGGAGTAATAACTCCAACATCGAGACGCTTTAACTCATCAATAGTAAAATTATTAAAAATATTCATTGTATAATTTGCTACAAAAATGTATTTTTTAGTGTATTCTTCTAAGAATTTAAAATCAGCAACATTTGAAATTACAAATCCTTTAATGTCAAATTCTTGTAAAACATTTTCTAGAACATTTAGCAACAAGTTTTTATAATTTGGCTTAAGAATAGTTGGCATATAAATAAACAAATTATGCTTGTCAGAGATTTTATGCAAAACATCGTAAAATTGTTTATTACCAAAATACTTTAAAGGAACATAAACATTATCAACACTTTTAAGTTGAGAGTAGTCGTATTTTAAATTAATATTTTCAAGTAGCAAACTAATCTTTCTAGAAGAAGCTGAGCAAGGAGCACTTGACTCCGTTGTAAGATTTAGCAATTCAATTCTATTCTTAGAAAAGTCAGACATCGCTCTTTCTTCGAGCATTGAAATAGCATTTCTTCTTAAATCATTTATAGCGCTAATACTTGGAATATGTAAATTCTCATCTAATTCAATCTGAAAAGAAGATAAGGTAAAAGGAGTATTTCCAAGCCTTGAAAGTTGAGAATGCAATCTTTCGGCACTAATAGGAGAAGAAATAGAATCCTCTGGAAAAACGTCAGACTTATATTCAACAGAAATATTATTGTAAAAAGGCAAACAATTAGCGGTAAGTTTTATAGAAATAGGCTTATTTCTTTTAACCTTTAGCAAGCAAGAAATAGGAATTTTCTTAATTTCAGTTCCCTTAGCAAAACTTTCTTTGCAGGAATTAAACAAATCCTTGCTAGACAATTTATAAATTTTCGCACCAGGACGAATATTGCCTTTCATTCTGCCTAACTTTACAATAGCACCAACACCTGCATTTTTTAAAGTAGTATTTCTATTCATAATTTCTGAGATAGTATACTTGCCTGTTTCACCCTCAATGGAAATAGAATCGCCAATACAAACAGGTTCATTCAATTTTATAGTAATATGACCTTTATTAGAATTGTAATTCGAAATATTTCCTAAATATAATCCAATATTATTAGACTTCTCTTTATAAATTAGATTTTGATTAGGTTCAGAAAGCAGATGACCAGTAGAAAAACCACCTCTGTTAAAAACTTGCAATAAATCCTTTTTATCAGCCTCATCAACAACATAATCTTTATCAGACAAAGCTAAATCAATATACTTTCTATAAATTCTGGTAACAGTTGCAACATATTCGGGAGTTTTCATTCTTCCTTCAATCTTAAAAGAATTTATACCAAGACTAACAAGACGAGGCAAAAGCTCTAATGAACATAGATCCCTTGGACTTAGTAAATAACCATCATCAACTATCGCAGTTTTTCCGTTATGCTCCTCTAAAAGCTTATATGGAAGTCTGCAAGGTTGAGCACATTTGCCTCTGTTTCCAGAACGTCCGCCAACTAAGCTAGAAAACAAACATTGACCAGAATACGAAATACAAAGAGCTCCATGAACAAACATTTCCAAATCAACCTTACAATTATTTCTAATATATTCAATCTCGTTAATTGGAACTTCACGAGACAAAACAACTCTTGAAAAGCCTAGATTCTCAAGTTCCAAGACACCTTCTAAATTATGCACAGACATTTGAGTACTTGCATGGACTTCAAGACCAGGGAAATGGTCAATCAGAAATTTTGCAAAACCTAAATCTTGAACAATAATTGCATCAACACCAAAATCATAGGCGCACTTTGCAATCTTTATAGCATCATCGAACTCGGTATCAGTTAAAAGAGTATTTAAAGTAAGATTAGTCTTTACATTTCTAACCTTGCAATATCTGATAACCTGTTCTAGTTCATCCAAATCAAAATTCTTAGCGCTAGCCCTAGCACTAAACACATTGGCACCAAAATAAATACAATCAGCACCGTTTTGAACACCTGCCCTAACACAATCAAAATCTCCTGCAGGAACAAGTAGTTCGGGAATTACTTCATTTTTTACATTATTTAATTGTTCCATAAAAAATCCTTTCAAATGTAATCTATATATATTGTAACACACTTTTGCAAAAAAACATACTATATAATATATAATTAAGAAGGAGGAAGGAAAATGCAAGACGATAGAAGCTGTGGATGCGGATGTGACGAATCTCCAAGAGGAAACTGTGGATGCGGAAATAATGGACCTTTTGGTGGACTATTTGGCGGAAACAATGGTTGCTGTGGAGATAGTGGAATCCTATTCTTTATCATAATATTCTTACTATTATTTACAAACTGTGGATGTTGCAATAGATAAAATACATTAAAAATGCAAGCCTGCTAAATTAGGCTTGCATAAAAATAAACTTAAAAAGGACATGCTAAAATAATACAAAAACTAGAAGATTTCAAATAGCAAATCTGCAATTACATATTTACAAAAACAAAAAAAGATATTATAATAAATACGTCACATGCCACTATAGCTCAGTTGGTAGAGCAACGGATTCGTAACCCGTAGGTCAGCAGTTCGATTCTGCTTAGTGGCTCCATAATGCGTTTTCGTCGAACCACTTGAAAGTATTGCAACAAGTGAGTTTAAAGAAAACGAAAAAGTGAATATCATTTCACAATATATAAGTCGATTTAGTCGGCTTATTTTTTGCTTTTTGGAAATAAAAGTAAATAATAGCCTCAAAATATTGAAAAAAGGAGGTTTTTGTGATATGATATCTACAGTTAAAAGAGAAATAGCAATAGAAAAAGAATTACGTTCTAAGATTGAATGGGCTTGCACTTTTAGTAATTGTGAACCAAAGATAAAGAATGGTAATTTGAGAATGGTTGAAAAAACTAATATTGCTTATGTAGAACCACATAGTGTAATGATTAAAGAAAAGCTATATCTATTCTTTAATCAGCACGAATATTTCTATATAGGTAATTTAGCAAATAAAATACCACTCTCAAAATTAAGAGATTTTATCAGTGGTGACTAATACTAGAAGTTTTCTTTTTATCAGCAAGTATAACAAGTAAATAATAAGATGAATTTTTAAGTGTTAGTTAGCAAAGGCTTTCTGGCACTTTTTTGTATTTTTAGGAGGTTCAAATGGAGAATTTAAGTACACCATTTTCAGAAGAAAAGAAAATTGCAGGTATTTATATTAGAGTAAGTACCGAAGATCAAGCAAGGGAAGGTTTTAGTTTAGGAGAGCAAGAAGAAAAATTAAGACAATTATGCAAATACAAAGGATTTGAGATATTTAAAGTTTATAAAGATGCAGGAATTTCTGCTAAAGATATGAAGAGCAGACCAGCATTTCAAACAATGCTAGAAGATATGAAAAATGGCTTAATTAACTATATTGTAGCTTATAAATTAGATAGAGTAACTCGTTCAGTTCGTGATTTAGAAGTTTTAATTAGTACTCTTGAAAAATACCATTGCTATTTAATTTGTGATAGAGATGATGTAAATACTTCTACTGCAAATGGTCGTTTCTTTGTTAGAATGTTAACAGTTCTATCACAATTAGAAATTGAAATAGTTAGTGAAAGAACAAAATTTGGTTTAAATGGTGCAATTAAAGCTGGACATATTCCTGGTAAATGCCCTCTTGGTTATTATAGAGCTCCAGATAAAACATTAAAAATAGATAATACAACTAAAGATATTGTTTTAAGAATATTTGAATTGTATTTAGAAGGTAAAAGCTATCAGACTATTGCTAATATTTTAAATCAAGAAAAAGTTTTATATCCACAAGTTAAAAAATGGCTTGACTCTTCTGTTAATAGAATTATAAATAACAAAATATATATGGGAGATTATGAAAGATATAGAAATGACAATGACAAAGAAACTGAAATATATATGGATGTTGTACCACCTATTATAACGAGAGCTATGTGGGAAGAAGTTCAAAATCAAAAAGAAACAAATCAAAGAGCATATTGTAGAAATAGAGTTTATATATTCTTTCAAAAACTTGTATGTCCTACCTGTGGGCCAATAATGACTTGCAAAGGAACTGGTGGAAAGAAATCTAAATATATGTATTACTATTGTGATACTTGCAAATTGTACTATAACGAAGATGAAATTGAAAACTGCTTAATTGATTATATCTTAGATTTAGTAGAATACGATTATCACGTTAAGAAATACTTTTACCCTATACTTGCTGAAAAGAAAGATGATGAAAGTAAAAAAATTGATGAAGAAATAAAGAAACTTCTGCAACAAAAGGACAGACTAAAAAAAGCTTATATGAACGGTATTTTAGAGATGGAAGATTTCTCTGAAGATTACAAGCTAATTGAAGAAAAGCTATCTATATTAGAGAATAAAAGAATTGACGCATTAGACTTTGATAAAGAAAATTATAATCCACAACATTTAATGGCTGAAAGAGATATTGAAAGAGAAAAACTAACTGAACATGAAATGTATAAAGATGTTTTACTAAAACTTTGGACAATGAAAAGTAAAGATGAAAAACAAAGCTTTATTTCTAAATTTATTGATAATGCAACATTAAAGAAAAATAACGATGGCTGTTTCTATATAGAGAAAATAAATTTTAGAAGCAGTTTTATTGAACAAATAGATAAGTTATATGATAAAGGAATTGTAGATATTCCTACTATGATAGAACGAGATGGTAAACTTGAAGATGCTAATGTTAGTGTAAATATGAATAAAGAACAATTAGAGGATTATATAGGAACATTGAAAAAAGAATTAGATATAAATTATATGGATTTAGGAGAATATTATTTTCACGATGATAAGATTGATGAAAATTATGATACTAAAACTCAAGTTACAAAAATCAGGAACAGAGCTATTGAGTTTAAATTAAAGAAAAATCAAAAAGTTATTAGACTTGTAGCAATGAAAGAATTTAAAAACTATATGGCAAGACCAGAAGGAAAGTTACGCTTGGGACTTGTTACTCATACTACTTCAAAGAAGAAGCATAAATAATTGTTGCAAGAATACTCTTTATATTTTCTCTGCAACAAATAAATTAACGTGGCACGTTTTGTTTTTACTTTAGTAAAAATGAAAGTGGCGATAGTTAATTTAAATAAATTTTATCTCTGTGAGAGAAAATTTATTGCCTCGCAGAGCCCCCGAGTTTTGATACCATGTCAAAACTCATAGGGGGTTAGGACTTATGGCAAAGCCAAAGTCCTCTGCTTCGAAGAAATTTCAAAGGAGGTGCTTTTATGGAGCAAGAATTAGCATATTCTTTTCACTTAGGCAGTGATAAAAACAAAAGTAAATTAGCAAAGAAAGTTGCAAAAGAAAATGTATCTGGCACTACTTCTCTATCAAATAATGCAATTCAAAATGCAAAAGATTTGTCAGATGTAAATAGACACAACTTAAGAGATTATGATAATCAAAGAGAACTTATTAGAATAATATATGAAACTGATAATATTGTAAATGATGTTAAGCAAGTATATTTAGATGAATTTGAAGAAGCTAGATTGGAATATAACAACAAGCAAACTCGTGAAGATAGAAAAATCAAAGATTACTTCAAAAAAGTATGCGATTCACAGAACGATATAGCTTGTGAAATTATAATAGAACTTGGAGATATGGACTTTTGGAATAATAAAGATAAAGAATATAGACTAAAAATGATTGATGTATATAATGAACAAATCAAAGATTTAATCAAAATTGTACCAACTTTTAAAATAGCAAATGCAACAATTCACTTTGATGAATCCTCTCCACATATGCATATTGTAGGTGTTCCTATAGTAAAAAATTGTACTAGAGGAATGAAAAAGCAAGTTGGTAAAACGAAGTTATTTACAAAAGAAACGCTAACAGCAATACAAGATAAAATGAGAAATGCTTGTATAAAGTCTTTTAATAAATTTTATGATATGGATATTAAATTAAAAGATAAACAAAAAGGCAGAAATCAAGATATAAATGTTAAAGATATGAGTAATTATACAAATATAAAAAAACAACTTGCTGAAAAAGAGAAAAAACTTGATAAAGCTAATAAACAAACTAACAAACTTGATAATACAACAAAAGATATAAATCAAATATTAGATAATCTAAAACCTGCTAAGTTTAATAAAAATAATATGGTTATTTCGAACAAGGATATAGAGAAAATTAAAAACTTTACCAAAGATGTAAAAGATACCACTAAAACGGTTAGAAGTGTAAATGACTTAAATATGGCTATTAGAGATTTTGAACATAGTGTTTTTGAAATAGAAAAAGAAAATCGTTCACTTAAATATCAAATAGAAGAAAAAGATAAAGAAATCTATAATTTAAAAGGTGAATTATCTACTAAAGATAAAATTATTAATAAACTAAAAGAAGAAAAAGAAAGTATAAAGGCTCAATTACACAAATTCAAAGAATTTTGGCATAGTATTATGGGGCATTTTCACAAAAGAATTTGTTATGACAAAGATAATAACTATAAAATTGTTAGTGATGATTTATATAAAAACGGAATATTTACTGACGATGAGAATGAAATTGCAAATAATATAGCTAGAAAGGTTAAGCCAAAAGACGAAATGAATAAAGATAAAAATAATAGAAAGAAATATGATACTAGATTTTAATATGGAGGTAATTAGAATATGGACAATGAAAAAGTTGAATATTTAATAAATATGATAAATGATATGGATATAAAAGATAAATTAAGATTAGCAATATGTATGAGCCAAAGCAAATGGTCAGGTCTTATATACAATACTAAAAAAACTATGAAAAATTTGATGCTATGCTAAAAGAAGTTGATGAAGAATATAGAACAACACTTATAAACTTTGCAAAATATAAACTTGTAATGTTTGCAATGGCAAAACTTATGGAAATGGAAACAACAGAACAAAATAAAGTGGCATTATATTTGTTTAATAGTATCCCTACTATCTCAAACATATAATACAACTTATTTTAACAACACTCCCTATTTACATAATAACCCAAAAATGGTATAATGATATTGTTATCATTCGTAGCTATGCGAACTATAATAAGAATAGCAAAGTAGCAAATTCTCTATAAACAATTGTAAGGAGGAAAAACTATGGCATTTTTTAAACGGAAGGCATCAACGAATCCCAGTACTTTAGTTAATGTCGATGATGTGTATGTTGCTACAACAACTATTACTTCGAGTCACAACGATGGTACTGACTGTGGTCCCAGATGTGTCACTTGGTACTTCTTGGTAAAGCTCGAAAACAATGAGTATCACGAACTTTTTGCTGGCAAAAAGATAGAAAAAGAGGAAGATACTCATAAGGATGATATGGTAGTTGCAAGCTTCGATACACCATACATTGAAAAAATCGAGCCTTTGACTGAGTCCCTGAGAGATAAGTCCGAAAAGAAAATGAACATTCAGTTGTTGTTTGATTTCATCACCAATATGAATGTTTTGAATTCTTTGGGAGCATTTGAGGACGACGAAGACGACGAACAAATCGAAAATTGAAATGTCAAGAAATGCACGGATATTTTTACAGATATCCGTGCATTTCTATTATAAATCTAATTATGGCGAATTTGCCATAATTAGATTTATTCGTTTAATTCTAAATTTTTCTTTTCTTCTTCAACTGCATCAATCAATTCCTGCTCTGTTGGTAAGTGTAATTTATAACTAGAAGAAAAAATATTTTTATTGTCTTCTGGTAATGTATATTTTACTACTGTCTTATTCTTTAATGTAGATAAAAGTATTCCAACAGTAGGATTTTCATCATTACTTTTAATTTCTCTATCATAATAGTTAACATACATTTGCATTTGTCCGATATCTTGATGTGTTACTTTTCCAATTTTCAAATCAATTATGACAAAGCATTTCAAAAGTCTATTGTAGAAAACTAAATCAGGATAAAAATGATCTTCTTCTAATGTTAGTCTTACTTGTGAACCTACAAACATAAATCCTTTTCCTAGTTCTAATAAAAACTCTTTTAAGTGTTCCAATATATTCTTTTCTAAATCAGATTCTAAATAGTCTGTATTTTCTTTGATGTCAAGAAATTCAAGCACAAAAGGGTCTTTTACTAAATCTTTACTTTCTTTTAGTTCATGACCTTTTTCTGCTAATTCTAACACTTTATTTTTATCGCCTGATAATAATAATCTTTCATATAACAAAGAACCTATTTGTCTTTGAAGTTCACGAACGCTCCATCTAGAATTTATTGTTTCTTTTATATAAAAATTTCTCTTTGGTTCTTCATCTACTTTTAATATTTCAAGATAGTGTGACCAACTCAATTGCGACGACACTGTTGTCGCAATTGGAAAATAAATATAAAATTTTCTCATTCTTTCTAAATTTCTTTTAGAAAATCCTTTTCCAAATTCAGCAGTCAATCTCTGTGATAGTTTTTCGAGTACAGTTTCGCCATAAGAAGCTCTTTCATCACCTTGTTGTATTTCCATAATTGCTTTTCCAATATTCCAATATAAATTAATCATTTCTGTATTAACCGTAGCATATACTCTATTTCTACTGTTAATTACTAATTCTTTAATGTTATCAAATATATTATTAATTTCATTATCACTATTTATTAATTCATTATTCAAGTTAATACCTCTCTTTCTAATTGTGAAGATAGCATTTGCACAATTTAAACTAGATGTATTATAGCATAGAATGTAAGAAATTTCCATGAAATACTCTAATATTTATATTTTTCTATTGTTAAAATATAAAATTTATGTTAAAGTAAATACAATAAATCGAGTTATATAAGAGAGATTGAAACAAAGTATGCTATTTTTTCGCATACCTGCTCCGTAATCGCTCCATTTGAAATCAACTTACGGACTAATTAAAGTTCGTAAGTTTTTATTTTATATAAAACTTTAAAAGTTCTCTTTCTAGAAAGGAGGACTTTTTTCATGTTTGAATTTAAAGTAATTGAAAATTTAAAACCTAATAAAGATTTAACTGACATCTTAAAAAACTTTAAATATACAGTTAAATTAGGACAAATTAAAACTATCTTGCACACCAATCTACAAGTAATAATACCTACTGAATATTTAATTACATATCCCATTACTATTACTATACTTGAGTATAAAGTAAATGAAATTAGCAACAAACCATTCTACATTAAAGAGCGTAAAGAAAAGTATAATTTGAAAGAAATTGAAACTTTTTTAAGAAATTTTTAAATTTAGGGTTTACTTTTGGCGTTTAAGTGAGGAAATATATGAGAGGTATTTTAATATTTCTCAAATTTTAATTAAAGGAGGAAATACTATTAAAGATGTTTTAATAGTAGTACCTAAAAATGAATTAGTTAACACTATTTAAAAAAGAAAGGAATGATAAAAATGAAAGTTACTTATACAAGAAAAGGAGATTATTTATTACCAGATTTATATTTAGAAAAAAGCGAAAATTATGGAAGACTTGGAAGATATGGAATATTAAGATTACACTTTATTGCACAAAACAAGAAGGCACTTTATGAGACGTTATTGATGACAAATAAATTAACTCATCATCTTCTTTTAGAAAGTAGATCTTGTGAAAATTATTATAAAGAACTAATGGAAAATTATATTAAAAATGATGAAAGACTGTCTAAAAAAACAAAGAATTAAATCCATTGGAATGGACAAAATTAATGAACTCCTATAAAAATACAACAGAAGAAATTGTCTTAAATGAATATGTTTTTATATAAATAATCTAAAAAAAAGAGGAAAAATTTATCAAAATAATTTAATGCTCTTTTTTTATTTTTTGAATATGGGAATAAAAGCTATGTCTAGCCAGCACTGAATTTGTACTCACACACAAATTCTTATATGGGGAATACCCCAAACCCATAAATACAAATCAAGATTTATGTTGGTTTTAGCAATGTATATTATATAATTATTGGAACAATTCAATTACCTTGATACTCCGTAATTTATTTCTCTACTTTTAATGGTACTTTTATAAGTATCATTAACGAATTTATCGCCTAGTTCATTTACACCTATACCATTTCTATTATTGTGACCTCTGCCTAAAATTATTTTGTGTTGAACATCGATTCCTAAGTTTTGTAATATTTGAATTGTATTTTGTGCTCTGGAAAACATTTCTGTTCCTAAAATACTTCTTTGATATTTCCCAACTTCTGTTGGCACACTTCTATCAAAATAACTCATATCATGCATAGGAGCAGGTTGACCAAAATCATCAAACCTTGAGTCTGATTTGTTTTGTGTTTCAAGTTCTCCAACATAATATCTAAACTTAATTTTTGAATAGCTTTCTAAATTAAATTTCTTACCTGTTAAAAATTCATAATCAGCTATTCCTAATGGATAAGCCAATTTTTCTGTTGGAATAGGAATACTACCACTTGCACCACCTATACAAGCAGTTTCAACGATGTCTGGATGTAATAAAGCAAATCGTTGTGCAAAGACTCCTGAACTTGAATATCCGTTTAAAAATATTCTATCTTTTACAACTAATCCTCTTTCTTGTTCTAAAATAGATTTTGCCCTACCAATAATTTTAACTACTTGCTCATCTATTCTATAATTTCTATCATCCCTTGAAATACTAAAACATTCTTGAGATAATTGTTGTAAATATGGATAATCTCTATAGCTTGGTATTAATGGAACAACAATAGGACTCGGCAAATCTCTTGTTAATTGCGCTAATCTAATTCCTGTTTGAGTTCCTTGTTCTATAATTTCTTGAAAATTTTCACTTTCTAAATTGTTGGCTTCTACCACAAGTTGGCTATTTGTATTTTCAGATAACGGAATTGCAAGAATACATGGTATATTAATACCTTTATTCATATCAGTAGCTAAAAATTTTATTTTATATGGAATTCCATTAATTTGATATTCTAAATCTATATCTCTACCATGCTCCAATTCGCTAGATACATATCTTATAAATTCATCTTTATTCATACTTATCACCTATACAATATAATATTAAAGTTTTATTTTATCTAAAATAATCATAACATATAAATTAAAATTCTTCTATCTTTCGGAGAAAACAAAGTTTTATTACTATTGAAATCATACAGAAATTAATATATAATATTTATAGAAAGAGAGAGTTGTAGTTCGTAAGCTGTAGCTTAACCGCTCCAATTATAATTAATACAGAGCAACTTGCCTGAAATAGGGTGCACAAACTCGACCTTATAAGCGTGTAAAGCCTGTCTGTCAATAAAATCGGATTTTGTACCATACAAAGTATCGCCAACAATAGGATGACCAATATAGGCCATATGAACACGAATTTGATGAGTTCTTCCGGTTTCTAACACGACATGAACTTCTGACATATCATGACCGTCAATAGAAAATTCTTTTAAAACGTTATAATGAGTGATTGCAGAAGCTCCTAGAGGCGAAACACATCTTTCAATAATACTATTTTCTTTTCGTGCAATAGGGGCATTTATAGTCCCCTCTTTTTCTTCAAAAAAGCCTTCACAAATTGCAATATATTCTTTCTTAAATAAATTAGCTTGCATTAAGTTAGACAATCTATCATGAATATACGCATTTTTTGCAAAAATAACAATTCCAGAAGTATTTCGATCAAGTCTATTTACAGGCCTGATTTTTCTTTTTAAGCCAATGCTATCAAAATAGTATTTTACACCATTAGAAAGACTATCTTCGAAATGTTGCATAGAAGGATGAACAGGAATCCCTGCTGGTTTGTTAATTATTAACATAGAATCATCTTCATACAAAATATCAAGAGGAATTTTAGTTGCAACAATATTATTACATTCTTCATCAAAATCAATATTTACACTAACTACATCATTATCCACAATTTTTGCGTCGAGATATATTGGAGACTCGTTTAAAAAAACAGATTCTGTTTTGCGCAAATCTGTTAATAAATTGCTAGAAATATGAAATTCTTGTTTTAAAACTTGTCGTACAGTTGAATAATCTTCGTTAAGCTTTGTATACTTTAAAAACATATAAAATACTCACTTTGTTAGCAATATTATATCATAATCGTTGTAAAAGTTAAACAAATTTGATATAATTCAAATAGATTTCATCATATTAGAGAGGAATAAAATGTGCGAAACTAGGATAATAGAACATACTGATATAAAATATTTGCTAGATAAAGGAAAAAGAAAAAACAGCTATATTCAAATAAAAAATGGACAAGTTATTGTAAAAGTACCAAGGTCAGCGACACAAAAATACATAGACAATCTTATAAAAGAGAAGTTAGAATGGATAGAAAAAAAGCTTGAACAAAATGAGAAAGCGGAGCACAAGCCAGAATATAAAAATGAATCTAAAATATTTGTCTTAGGAAAGAAGTTGATATTAAAGACTAAATACTTATCAGGCATAAAAAGAATAAAGCTAGAAAATACAGGCAGTGAAATAATAATATCTTTCCCGAATGAATACGGGAAACTAAGTGAAGAAGATAGAGAAGCAAAAACAAAAAAGGTCATAGAAGCCTACTACAAAGCGATAGCAAAAGAAGAAGTAATGCCAGCAATGGAAGATTTACAAAAAAGAACAGGATTATATCCATTAGAATGTAACATAAAAAATTTAAAAGCAACTTGGGGAATATGCTCATCAAAAAGAAAAATAAGCATAAACCAAAACTTAATGGCATACAGTAGACAGGCGATTGAATATGTTTGCTTGCATGAATTATGTCATTTGAAATACATGAATCATTCAAAAGAATTTTGGAACTTGGTAGAATATTATATGCCAAATTATAAACAAGCCAAGCAAGAATTACGTGGCTGAAAGAGAGGAAAATCATGATAAACTTAGAAGAAAATAAAAGAAGTATTGATAAATTAAAGAAAAGATTAACTGAAATTGGAGATTCTCTTTGACATAGCTGGATTGGAAAAAGAACTGCAAAAACTAGAAGAAGAAACTTCTCTATCAGAATTTTGGAATGATTCTAAAAATTCAGAGGAAGTATTAAAAAAGATAACGTCATTAAAGAAAAAGACAGAAAATTACAAAAAAATAAAAGCAAATATAGAAGATACAGAAGCACTAAACTTATTGATAATAGAAGAAAGTTCGGCAGAAGAAATTGACGAAAACAATCAATATTATGCAGAAGCAAAGGAGATAGCTGATAACATAGTACAGATAGAAAAAAATTTAGAAAAATTAGAAATCAACACATTGTTATCAGGAAAATATGATGCCAATAATGCAATTTTAACTTTACATCCGGGTGCAGGAGGAACAGAAGCACAAGATTGGGTTGAAATGCTATATAGAATGTACACAAGATGGGCAACAAGTAATGGATATGAAGTAAAGGAGTTAGATTATTTAGAAGGTGATGAAGCAGGAATAAAAAGCGTTACATTTTTGGTATCAGGAGAATATGCATATGGATATTTAAAAGGCGAGATGGGAGTACATAGATTAGTTAGAATATCGCCTTTTGATGCAGGCGGAAGAAGGCACACTTCTTTTGCATCGCTAGAGGTATTGCCAGAAATTTCAGAAGATATAGAAATTGATATCAATCCGGAAGACTTAAGAATAGATACATATAGAGCTTCTGGTGCAGGTGGGCAACATATAAATAAAACTTCGTCAGCAGTAAGAATAACACATATTCCAACTAATATAGTGGTTTCTTGTCAATCAGAAAGGTCACAAATACAAAATAGAGAAACAGCTATGAAAATGTTAAAATCAAAATTACTAACACTAAAAGAAAAAGAGAACAAAGATAAAATAGAAGAACTAAAAGGAAATCAAATGGACATAGCTTGGGGAAGCCAAATTCGTTCTTATGTATTTTGCCCATATACACTTGTAAAAGACCATAGAACCAATTATGAAGTTGGAAATGTTCAAGCGGTAATGGATGGAGACTTAAACGGTTTTATAGACAGCTATCTAAAAAGCACAGCTAAATAATTTTTTGGTCAATTAATGTAAGCAAAAATTAAAAAGTACTTGTAAAAAAATTTTTATTGTGGTAGTATAAGCATAAAGTAAATATCTATATAAAATATAGAATTTACAACCAAAGTAAAAAAGTAAAAATCTATAAAATATGTAGACATTTATTGAAAAAAACAAATAAAAGAACAGAAAAAGGAAATACTAAAGAAGGAGGAAGAATAGAAATGGGAAAATTTTTAAAAGATAAAAAACGGAATCACGCTAATAGCTTTGGTTGTAACAATAGTAGTGCTTTTAATATTAGCGGGAGTAACAATAAGTTTATTACTAGATGAAAATGGAATAATCAAGAAATCAAAAGATGCAAGAAGAGAATATGGAACATCAAAAACAAATGAGCAAGAACAAATGGACAATGCAAATGATTGGATAGAAGAAGCAACAGCAGAACCAACACCAAAAGTAAATGTAAATACAAAAGCAGGAGAAAATAGTACGATAAATGGTAAAAAAGGAAATTCAAATAATCCAACAATACCAGCAGGATACATTCCAATAAATACAGAAACATCAAATTGGGGCAATGGAAAAGATGCACCAAGTCAAGATTCAGTAAAACATGGACTAGTAATAAAAGATGAGAAAAATAATGAATGGGTGTGGGTACCAGTCCCAGATGTAACAGTAATGTGCGATACTTCAAATACTACAGAATATACACTATGTGGAACAACAGGAGACACAGCAGTAACAACAAACAAATATTCAAAATCAGGAATAATAAGTGGAAAAACAAGAATTACGCCTGGAACAACTAGTGATTTCCGTGAGCCGGACCTAGTAGTTGGAAGTGGAACAGAATATGATGCTAGTGATACGTCTAGTGATACATATTATAAAACAATATTAGGAAAAACAGGAACCAAAGAGCAACTAGCGCAATTATTTGCAGATGAATATAAAGCAATGATAGAAAGTGTAAGTAAATATGGAGGCTTTTATATAGGAAGATATGAGTTATCAGGAACAGTAACAGAGCCAACAGAAAAACCAGGAAAAACATTAACAAAGACAGATTGGTATAATTTATATAATGCATGTAGAAGTTCAAAATTACAAGCAAGCGATAAAGTAAAAACACAAATGATATGGGGATGCCAATGGGATGTAACGATGAATTGGCTAATAAGTTCAGGGGCAAAGACGAGTGATGAAGTAAATAAAGACTCAAGCACTTGGGGAAATTATAATAATTATAATGCAGCAAATAATTATACAGAAGGAACAGCAGGATATGAAAAAAATGCAGGTTCGCCACAAAATACAGGTTCAAGTGAAAATTGGAAAGCAAATAATATCTACGACCTAGCTGGAAATGTATGGGAGTGGACCCAAGAGGCGGGCGGCACCAGCCGTCGAGCTGGTAGGGGTGGCTGTTACAACCTCCATGGCTCTGGCTATCCAGCTTCGAACCGCGCCAACAACAGTCCGGTCAGCAGCGACTTCGACAACATACGGTTCTCGTCCCACTTTAATAATAAAGTAATACTGGACACTAGAGCGTGAGCACCAGTGTGAAGAATAATTATTAAGTAGACATAATAAAAGCTAAAAGAAGGCAAAAAAGCCCAACTAATAGCGAATGAAATACGCTATAGTTGGAAAAATTTAAGTCCTACTCCTTGACTAAAAGGAGAGGAGCAAGGCTTAAATTTTTCCACTAGCGAGGCGCCACTAGCGTGGCGCTTTTTCTGTGTTTGCAGGCACAGTTATGTAAATATATATAAAATTTGTAAATGATAAAATAAAATGTACTTGTTTTAAAAATAATATTTGTAAAATAGGAATTCCAATAAATTCACTAGAAAAATATATAGAAAAATTAGATTTAGAGCTAAACAGTAAAACACAAATATTCAAAAGTAAACATAGATACTCTATTTTATACAGAAAACTAAAAAATGGGGATAAATAATTTACGAAAATTGCCAGTAGTTTAAGCTACTGGCAAAATATTATAAAGAAGCAAAATGAATCAAGTTTATTTAATTGGAAAAATAATAACAGACATAGAGTTTAAATTTGTAATAAACTCTAAAAATATATCTATAACAATGTTTAAAATAAAAACTATAAAAGATAATCAAGAAATACATATAAAATGCTTTAATGAAATAGCGGATTATTTTTATAGTAAATATAAAAAGGGGGATGCTGTGATGATAGAAGGAAAATTAAAAGAAAATGAGGTAATAGTAACAGAATTATAAAGGTAAAAAAATGAATTTCTGTTCTTATAGGTATATATATAAATAATTTTTTAAATAAAAAATGAATAAAAAACATTGTTATTTTTAAAAATAAATGTTACAATAATAAAAGTTAAAAGGGAGTAGCTTATAAACTACTAGTCAACATCACGGCGAAAAGCATGGCTAGTAACCATATTGGTAAGCAAGACTTTTAAAGAGATTTACAAAAAAGCAAATTTCTTTTTATAGTCTTGCTTTTTTTGTTACATAATAATAGTAAAGGAGAAAAACATGGAAGAAAAAAATTGGTATAACAAAACCGCTGAAGAAGTAATAGAGGAATTAGACTCAAATCAAAATAATGGTCTTTCTGCAAATGAAATAGAAGAAAGAAAACAAAAATATGGACTTAACCAATTAGCAGAAGCAAAGAAAAAAAGCTTATTCATAAAATTTTTAGAACAATTTAAAGATTTTATGATAATAGTATTAATCATTGCAGCGATTATTTCAGGAGTAGTAGGTCAGCTACAAGGTGAAGGAATAACAGACTCTATTATTATTTTAATTGTTGTAATAGTAAATGCAATAATTGGTGTTGCACAAGAAAATAAGGCAGAAAAATCACTTGATGCTCTAAAAAAATTAAGTAGTTATTCTGCAAAAGTAATAAGAGATGGAAAGCTAATGGTAGTTCCATCAAAAGAACTTGTTCCAGGAGATATAGTGGAACTTGAAACAGGAGATTATGTACCAGCAGATATCAGAATAGTAGAAGCGTTTAACTTAAAATCACAAGAAGCATCTTTAACAGGAGAATCTGTTCCAGTAGAAAAAATGGCAGTAGCAATAGATGAAAAACACATTGGTGTCGGAGATAGAACAAATATGTTATTTTCATCGAGCTTGATTACTTATGGTAGAGGTAAAGGAATTGTAGTAGAAACTGGAATGAATACAGAAGTTGGAAAGATTGCAGGAATGTTAAATGAAACGGAATCAACAGACACTCCTTTACAACAAAGATTAAATAAATTAGGCAAAACATTAGGAATAGCTTCACTTGCAATATGTGCGGTAATATTTGTAATAGGACTTCTATATGGAAAAGCACCATTAGATATGTTTATGACAGCTGTAAGCTTAGCTGTCGCAGTAATACCAGAGGGATTAGCAGCAGTTTCTACAATAGTATTAGCGATAGGTGTTCAAAGAATGGTAAAAAAACATGCAATTGTAAAAAAATTACCAGCAGTAGAAACCTTAGGAAGTGCAACAGTTATATGTTCTGATAAAACAGGAACCTTAACTCAGAACAAAATGACAGTACAAAAAATGTTTTTTAACGATGAAATAAAAGAAGTTGAAAAAATAGATACAAATAAAGACAACGAAGAATTAATACAATTAGTATATATATCAATGCTGTGTAATGATACAAAGGTTGGAGAGGACAACAAGCTAACAGGAGATCCAACAGAAACAGCACTAATAGATATGGGATTCAGACTAGACTTCAAACCGGAGTTATTTGAATTAATGCCAAGAGTTGAGGAAATACCATTTGATTCAGATAGAAAGTTGATGACAACAGTTCACAAAGTATCTGATAAAAAATATATGGTGTACACTAAAGGTGGAGTAGATGAACTATTAGCGAGATGCAATAGCTATGTTGTAAATGGAAAAGTCCTTACAGATATAGAAAAATATGCAGAAACAATAGACAAATACAATGATGTAATGGCAGAAGATGCGCTAAGAGTACTAGCAATGGCTTACAAAGAAATAGATCATAAACCATCAAAAGAAGAAATGAAAGATATAGAAAAAGACTTAACATACATTGGAATGGTAGGAATGATAGATCCACCAAGAGAAGAAGTTAAGACTGCTGTTGAAAAATGTAAAACAGCAGGAATAAAAACCGTAATGATAACAGGTGACCACAAGACAACAGCAGTAGCAATCGCAAGACAACTAGGAATACTAGAAGGAGATGAAGAGGCTGTTACAGGTAGTGATCTAGAAAAAATGTCACAAGAAGAACTAGAAAAAAGAGTAAAGAATATTAGAGTATATGCAAGAGTATCGCCAGAGCATAAAGTTCGTATAGTAAAAGCTTGGCAAGCAAATGGAGAAGTAGTTGCAATGACTGGAGATGGTGTAAATGATGCACCAGCCTTAAAAACAGCTGACATTGGATGCGCAATGGGAATGGTTGGAACAGATGTTGCAAAAGAAGCGGCAGACGTAATACTAACAGATGACAACTTTGCAACAGTAGTATCAGCAGTAGAAGAAGGAAGAAGAATATATGACAACATATTAAAAGCAATTCAATTTTTATTATCAAGCAATGTTGGAGAAGTAGTAGTGTTATTCTTTGCAATATTAATAACACCACTATTAGCACAAAAATTCAACATACCAATTAATCTAATTGAACCATTATTACCAATACACATATTATGGATTAACTTAGTAACAGACTCATTACCAGCATTAGCACTAGCTTTTGATCCAGCTAACAAAAATGTAATGAAAAGAAAACCAATAAAATCAAACACAGGAATATTTACCAAAGGAATGTCTTGGAGAATTATATATCAAGGAATAATGATAGGACTTCTAACATTAGCAGCATTTATTATTGGTTTATCAACAAAAAATCCTCCTGTAATAGAAGGACTAACGCCAGAAGAAGTCAAAGTAGAAATAGCACAAACAATGACATTTATAGTATTAGCATTTGCAGAACTAGTACATGTATTTAATATAAGAAACAACAAAGAATCAATATTCAAAACAGGAATAGGTGGAAATAAGCAATTATTCGGGGCAATCGGTGTATCTGCACTATTAATGATAGTAATACTTGCAATACCTGCTCTAAGAGCAATATTTAGTATTCCAGTACTACCAATGGAAAACATAGTAGAGACAGTGTTACTAATACTTGCACCAATTGTAATTGTCGAAATATTTAAGCTATTAAAAATAAATGGAACAAAAAGTGAGGAATAATAGAAAATTACCTGAAAGCAAAACTTTCGGGTAATTTTTTATGTTTAAAGATTTAATTAAATATATAATTTAATAAAAATCTTTATACTAAATTTATAGCATAACTGTAAGAAAAAATCAATACTAAAAAATAAAAAAATGGGAAAAATAAAAAGGTAGAAAAACGAGCATTTCTTAGACTTAAGCCAACTGTAAGAAATTAACTTTTTTATTAAATTATATATTCAATAAAAATCAAAATAATATACAAAAGGAGAGAAAAAAATGTACGAAAATGGATTAAAAAAATTAAAAGAAACGAAGGAGGAAAATAAAATGCTAAAAAACAAAAAGCGGAATAACATTAATAGCTTTGGTTGTAACAATAGTAGTGCTTTTGATACTAGCAGGAGTAAGTATTAGCTTAATACTAGATAATAATGGAATAATAAAAAAGAGTAAAGATGCCAGAAAAGAATATAAACAAGCACAAACAAATGAACAAGCGGATTTAGACAACGCTTCAAAATGGATAGATGATGTAATATCAAACAAAGTAGAACCAGAAAATATATCAGACTGGGGATATACAGAAGATGATGACGGAACAATAACAATAAATTCCTATAAAGGAAATGACATAACAGTTATAATACCAAATTATATAAATGGAAAAGCAGTAAAAAAAATTGAAGGTACGGCTATTAATGAAAATGGAATAAAAAATACTATATGGGACAAAAATATATGTGAAAATAATCTACATAATACTTATTGGAAAGAGCAAAAAACAATAAAGAAAATTATAATATCAGAAGGAATAGAAAACATAGGAGATTACGCGTTTGTAGCCGGTGTAGGACTAGAAAACATAACAATACCAAATAGTGTAACTTCTATTGGATCTTATGCTTTCTATGATTGTACAGGGTTAACCAATATAACAATACCAAATAGTGTAACTTCTATTGGATTTTGTGCTTTTAAGGGCTGCACAAGTTTAACGAACATAACAATACCAAGTAGTATAACAACAATGAGAGCAAGGATATTTTATTCTATTCCATCAATAACAGTAAATGTTCCATTTAAAAAAGGAGAAACACCAGAAGGCTGGGATGCAAACTGGAACGGTACAAATAGCGATTGTGTAGTAACAGTAAATTATTTAAAATAATAGCAAAACAAAAACTGATAGCAGAAATGTTATCAGTTTTTTTGTGCTAAAAATACATCAATTAGAAAAATGTAAAAAAATGTAGATTAAATAAATAATTTGTAGTATAATAAGAAAAAATAATTAAAGAGGCAAAAGGAACAATGCACGACTTAATAATTATAAGACGATTAAATAAAAGAAAAGTATTAATAGTATTATTAATGATAATACTATTAATAGTTTTGCTAACAATAGGAGGAATAAAACTAGCAAAACAATATCAAAAAAATCAATATGAAAAACAACTAAGAGCACAAGAAGAACTAGAAAGACAAATTGAATTAGAGCAGAAACAGAAAGAAGAAGAAGAAAAACAAAAAGCAACACAAAAAAGAATAGAACAAACTAATAGAGAATTTACTGAAGAAGAAAAAGACAGAATATTACACATATATAGGTCAACAGGAGAAAAAAGAGTATTTCTAACATTTGATGATGGACCTTCTCAAAGTGTAACGCCACTAATCCTAGATGTACTAAAACAAGAAAATGTAAAAGCAACATTCTTTGTATTAGGAACTAATACAAAATATAATCCAGAATTAGTAAAAAGAGAATTTGACGAAGGGCACTATATAGCAAATCATGGTTATACACACAAATATTCAACGGTTTACGCTTCACCAGAAGCAACCCTTGACGAATACAATTTCACACAACAAGCAATAAGAGATGCACTAGGAAATCAAAATTATAAATCGAAAGTATTTAGATTTCCAGGGGGCTCAAATGGTGGACATTATCATGAAGCAAAACAAAATAGCAAAGCATTTCTTCGTGAAAACGGAATTGTACACTTAGACTGGAACTGTTTAAGCAAAGATGCAGAAGGAGCAAACACAAAAGAAGCTTTAATGCAAAATATAATAGACACAATGGGAGACAAAGACAGTGTAGTAATTCTAATGCACGATGCTAGTGATAAAATATTAACTTATGAAATGTTGCCAGAATTAATATCTTATTTGAGAGATAAAGGCTATAAATTTCAGACAATTTATGATTTATTAGATTAAAAAGGAGGAAAAAATATGGAATATAGATACACACCAGAAGGAGTTTGCTCAATGCAAATAATATTTGACATAGAAGGGAACGTAGTAAAAAAATTAAAAATAATAGGAGGATGCCCAGGAAATACAGTGGGAGTTTCTAAATTAGCAGAAAATAGAACAATAGACGAGCTAATTAGCATATTAAAAGGAATACCTTGTGGAAACAAAGGAACATCTTGTCCAGATCAAGTAGCAAAAGCATTAGAAAAATATAAACAGGAATATGGAATGTAAAAGTGCAGTTTGCGAATATAAGAAAAAGATAAATTTGTTACATTAAATCAATCTGAATTCAAAAAAATAAAAAAAATTTGTAATAACTATTGCAAAAATAAAAAAAGTGTGCTAATATTAATAAGTGTTAGCACACAAATAAAACATGCGGATGTGGCGGAATTGGTAGACGCGCTGGTCTTAGGAACCAGTGTCAACGACGTGGGGGTTCGAGTCCCTTCATCCGCACCAATAACGAATCTGTTCGAACTAATAAATAGATAGATACAAAAATCAATCAGAAAATAAATCTGGTTGTTTTTTTTGTTGTCTAATAACAATATAAAAATCATCCAAACGAAAGGATGGTGTTAAAATTGAAAATAATCAAACAAGTATTACAATTTGAAGAATGTCTAAAACAAAGACTTGAATTTATATGTGAATTTTCTAAAGTTTCTCCTACTTTTATAAAAGGTAGTATTAGAAAAATTGAAAAGACTAATCTCTCATATATTGAACCACATAAAGTAATTGTTAAAAACATTACTTTGTTAGTTTTTAATTATTCAAATGATGTGTATATTTCAAACTTATCTAAAAAGATAAAATTATCAGAGTTAGAAGAATATTTGAAAAAATATAAAAATGTTAAAAAGGTAATAAATATAATTAAAGATATGAATATAAAAGATAAATTGAGATTAGGTATATGCTTAACTATAAGTGATTGGGCAAATATTTTATATAACAGAAATGAAATATATAAGAAATTTGATATTATGCTAAAAGAAGTTGATGAAGAATATAGAACTACACTTATAAATTTTGCAAAATATAAACTTGTAATGTTTGCAATGGCAAAACTTATGGAAATGGAAACAACTGAACAAAATAAAGTAGAATTGTATTTGTTTAATCTAATATAAAAAGTGGCAATCCCAAGCAAAAATCGGCAAAGTGTTGAAATGACAATAAAAATGTGATATAATGCTTGAAGCAAAAACTTTTTTGCAAGCCTTTGAAAGTATAAAAAACTATTTGGAGGCTGAAACCTCCGAATAAATATGAGGGAGGAAAAGAAAATGCGGGATATTTTGCAGATAACAGGATTTATATATACTGCAATAATTGCAATAGTTGTAGATGTTATTGCCATATTAAGGTTTAAGTCAAGCAATAAAGATGATGAAGCAAAATCTTTGTTGGCTAAAGAAATCTTAATGGGTTCTACATTTGCAATAGTGGTTCTGGTTATAGTGTTACTTGTATCTTTGCTTTTCTAAATGAAAAAAGTCTTAAAAGGAGGAAATAAAAAGCTCTAAATTCATACGAATATTAACCATTGCTAATGATTTAAACTTTAGCCGAGCCAGCATTTGCTGAGTGCAAGGATGATTTTATGGGAAACGTGAACAAATATAATAGATGTAATTTCTGTGAAAACAAACCAACATTTCATGGAGTTCGTTGCTCAGATGGTGATGGTAACGAATTTTTATGCTTGGGCTGGGACCATTTTTATTTAGATGGTGACAAAGTGGCAAAAGAAGCTAAGAGACTTGACATCGGTGTCACAGACGTGTTGGCTATGATTGAGGCAGCCAATAAACTTAAAGGAAAAAGAAAAGGAAGTTCTGCTGCATCGGACTCATTGGATTAAACTAATATTGATAAATTTGATAGCAGGTTTTAAGGCTTTTACACCAGGTACGGAGTTCCCGTGCCTGGTGTTTTAAAATCGTAATGCTAAAAATTTTAACAATTTCTATTGTATTTTATAAAAAATAGGATATACTTTAATAAATTGATTGATATTTGTATCAATCGTTTGAGAGCCAAAAAAGTTGTAGATAACTACTTAGATGGCACAAAGTAGAGATTAGCTTTGCTAATCTCTTTTTGTATGATTTGAAAAAGGGACTCGAAAAGGAGGCCGCTGAGTTGAAAGTGGTATTGAATGTTGGTTTGCTAGAGAATTGCAACTAGTTTTAGATTACAAAGAATGGAGAAAATTTGAAAATGTTATAAAGAAAGCTAAAGACGCATGTGAAAACAGCGGTATTAGTGCGCTTGAACATTTTGTTGGCGCCGACAAGTTGTCTAAACGTGCTACAAATGCAGGAGTTAGAAACTTTGATAAATTCCATAATTCTGGATATAAAGGATTATACAAACAAAGAAATTTTAAACAAAAAATAATTTTATAGAAATTTTTAACAATATATGTTAAAATAACAAAAAACATAAAGGAAAAAAATAAATGAAAAAAATATATATTTTATTGATGCACACAAAAACAATACCATCTAAAATAGTGAGATTTTTTACTAGATACAAATATAGTCATGTTGCAATTTCACTTGACAAAAGTTGTGAAGTAACATATAGTTTTGGAAGAAGAAAACTCAATTCTATACTAAATGGAGGATTCAATATTCTGAACAAAGAAGGAGAATTCTTTAAAAAATTTAACAGGACAGAATGTAAAATATATGAAGTTGATGTTACAGAAGAACAATACAAAAAGGTAGTAGACATTATAGAAAATATGATAAAGGAACAAGACAAGTATAAATATGATTTTATTGGAATAATACCAAGATTTTTTGGAATTCCAATAACACTAGAAAATAGATATGTTTGTAGCTACTTTATTGCAGAAGTTCTGGAAAAAGCAAATATACTTAAATTTAATAAACCTGTATGCTTAGTAAAACCAAAAGACTTTGAGAATATTAAAGGTTTCAAAGAAATATATAAAGGAAAGTATCTAAAATATTAATAAATGGAGAGTGAAAAATTGAAGATATAGTTTATGACAAAACTTTAGCAGAAATGTCAGAAGAAGAAAGAAATGGATCAGTAAATTCTATGGAAGAATTTGCTAAGTGGTATAAAAAAGAAAAAATCAACAGAGCGTAAAGCTCTGTTAATTTATTTTAATATAGGTGTTTTGCTGCTAGCAACATACTTTTTGTGCTTTTTAGGAGGATAAGGTTTCATTTCCTCTGTTCTAAACAATAAATAATCAACACTGGTTTTATAAAAATCAGCCAACTGTGATAATACTTCTAAAGGAATGCTACGTTTATTGATTTCGTAATAGGAATACGCAACTTGAGAAATATTCAACATTTTACTTAGATCCTTTTGAGTAAGATCATTATCTTCTCTTAAATCTTTAATACGGGTTTTCATATTATATTTTCCTTTCTAAATATATTTCTTAAACAAATTATAGAATAAAACATAATGTTGTACCGTGAAATAAAACATATTGTTATGAGTAAAAAATAGTTAAATTCATAACAAAATAGTTGAGAAAAACAATACATTGCAAAAGTAGCGCAAATATGATATTCTATATAAGAGATTAAAGAATGTGAGGACACTGAAATGAAAGAAAAAACTTTTAAAGATTTAGGACTGGATGAAGGAGATAAATATTTAAAAAAGATAGCATCTGAGTTTGATTTAGGAGAATTAGATAATCTATTATCAGGAAAAGAAGATCAAACAGAGTTAGAAAAAAAGATGAAAGATATAAAAGACAAAATATAAGAGGTAAAGATGAATAAAAGTTCAGTAGTAAAAAATGAAAAATATGTTGTTGACATTATAGATAATGGCTTTGAAGGAGAAGGAATAGCTAAGATAGACGGACTTACTGTATTTGTGCCAGGTAGCATAAAAGGCGAAAAATGTGAGATTTTAATTGTCAAAGTTTTAGCTTCACATGCATATGGAAAAATAGTGAATATAATAGAAAAATCAGAGAATAGAAAAGAAAGCGATTGTGCTACATATAAAAGATGTGGAGGTTGCTCTTTAAGACATATGACATATGAAAACACACTAAAACTAAAAAGACAAGTAGTTCAAAATCTGGTAAATAAAGGATTAAAAAAGAAAGTAGAAGTATTAGAAACAATAGGAATGGAGAATCCATATAATTACAGAAACAAAGCGCAGTATCCTGTAGGATTAAATTCAGAAGGACAACCAGAAGTAGGGGTATTTGCACAAAGAACTCATACTATAATACCAATACAAACATGTTTAATTCAAACAGAAATATCACAGAAAATAGCAAAAACAATTCTAAACTTTGTAAAAGAAAAAAATATACAAGTATATAATGAAGAGAATCAAAAAGGGTTATTAAGGCATATTGTAATAAAAGTTGGAAAATACACAAATCAAGTAATGTGCATTTTAGTAGTAAATGATTCTAAATTTAATCAAGAACAAGAACTTGTAAAATTACTATGCGAAAAATATCCAGAGATAAAGGCAATAGTAAAAAATATAAATAATAAAAATACTAATGTAATTTTAGGAAAAGAAAATATAAACTTATATGGAAATGGTTATATCGAGGACAAACTAGGAGAGTACATTTTTAAAATATCTCCAATGTCATTTTATCAAGTAAATCCTGTTCAAGCAGAGATCTTGTATACAACAGCAATAGATCAGGCAAATTTAGATAGAAACGATATATTATTTGATTTATATTGTGGAATAGGAACAATAGGAATTTTTGCATCAAAATATGTAAATAAAGTATATGGAATAGAGATAGTTCCACAAGCAATTGAAGATGCAAAAGAAAACGCAAAAATAAATGATGTAAAGAACATTGAGTTTATATGCGGGGATGTAGAAGTTGCATTTGATGAATTAATAAACAAAGAAAAAATAGTTCCAAGTGCTATAATAGTAGACCCACCAAGAAAAGGATTAGACAACAAGACAGTTGAAAACATAGCAAAAATCAAACCAGCAAAACTAGTATACATAAGTTGTAATCCAGCTACGATGGTAAGAGACTTAACAAAATTAGAAAATATATATAATATAAAAGCTATACAACCAGTAGATATGTTCCCTTGGACAAATGGAGTAGAGAGTATAACAATACTAGAAATTGAACAATGAAAAAGAATTAAATAAACTACATTAGTTTTTTGTAAAGGAGAAGAAAAATGGAAAAAGACCTAACTATTCGTAAATTACAAGAATGTATAAAAAACATAGACCATAAAAACAATATGAACGATAAATATATGTTAAAATTAATGGAAGAAGTGGGAGAACTTGCAGAAGCTGTAAGAAAAAATAAAAGAATGCAGGATGACCAAAACATAAAAGGAACAATAGAAGAAGAACTACAAGATGTATTATATTATATAGTTTGTTTAGCTAATGTAAATGATATAGATTTACAAAACTGTATATATCTAAAAGAAAAAATAAACTGTGAGAAATACAATAGAAAGAACATGTTTGCGGATTAGTAAGGTAGAAATTCTATTGTACAGCTTGAGTTGACATAATTTTTGAAGAATGATATAATAAAAGTATTCTAAATGCAGGAGGGATTGCTATGCTAGAAAGAATACGGGAATTCTCGTACTGGTTGGGCATAGATCCGCTTTGGATTTACATTCTCATCGGTTTGACTTTGCTACTATTTGTAGTAAAGTGCAAGTATCCGTGGGCTCCAAAGTGGAAATCCATTACTACTAAAGACAAGGATGGCAATATCGTCACCAAATATTACCGTCTAGATGATAAAATTCTATAAACCAGGTGAAAGTGGTAGAGAAATCTACCACTTTTAATTTTTTTATGATATAATGCTAAAAAATGGGAGGAAATAAAATGAAGATTATATTAGCATCAGCTTCACCTAGAAGAAAAGAATTATTAGGATATATAACAAAAGATTTTGAAGTAATGGTTAGTAATGCAGATGAAAGTTTCCGAAAAGGTTTAACAATACAGGAACAATCAAAAAGAATAGCATACTTAAAAGCCAAAAGTGTATTTGACAATACTACAGGAGACAGAATAGTAATAGGTTCTGACACTCTAGTATTAAAAAACGGTGAACATTTTGGAAAGCCAAAGAGTGAACAAGAAGCTTTTGAAATGATTTCGAGATTACAAAATGATGTTCACGAGGTTATTACAAGTTTGTGTGTAATAATAGAAAAAGATGGAGAACAAAAGGAATATACTGATTATGATATAACAAAAGTATATCTATCAGAAATAACTCCATCAGAGATTAAAGAATGGATTGATAGTGGAGAGGCTATGGACAAAGCAGGAGCATATGCAATTCAAGGAAAGTTTTCAAAATTTGTTACAAAAATAAATGGAGACTACAATACTGTTGTTGGCCTTCCTGTACAGAAATTGTATCAAATTATAAAAGGTTACTTAGACTAAGATATAATAGGAGGGAAAAATGAAAGTCTTATTTGCAACAACTAATCCAGCAAAGGTAAAAAAATATAAAGCCGAATTAGAAAAAAGAGGAATAGAACTAATTACCTTAAAGGACATAGATGTAAAATTAAATGTAGTTGAAAGCGGAAAAAATGCATTAGAAAATGCGTATATAAAGGCAAAAGCATACTATGACGTATTAAAAATGCCAACGATAGGAATGGACAATAATTTGTTTATAGAAGAATTGCCAGAAGAAAAACAACCAGGCACTTATGTTAGAAGAGTAAATGGCAAAGAGCTAAATGACGAAGAAATGATAGAGCATTATACACAATTAGTGAGAGAAAACGGTGGAAAACTTACTGTTAAGTGGGTGTATGGAATGGTAGTTTGCAGTGAAAAAGGAACAAGTCAGTATACTTGGCACAAAGATCATTTCTACTTTGTTGATAAGCCTTGCCAAACAAGAAATCCTGGTTATCCATTAGATTCTATAAGTATTGTGCCAGAGTTTAATAGATATTTGGCAGAACTAACACCAGAAGATAAAATTGAATATAAAAAGAAGGACAACATAGACGCAGTAGTAGACTTTATAGTAAAAAGTGTTTAACAAGTAATAATAAATACGGACTGATATAAATATATTTCTCAAAGCTCTCGTTCAAACAATTTCGCAAGGATTTCTAAATGAGTTTTACGGCACCCTTCCACGTATGGATTCATAACTGAATCCACCTGAACTCTTCCCGTAAAACTTTATTAAGAACTCCTAGGCTCAATCATTTTCAATTCGAGCTTTTCGGCATATATTATATCAGTTCGTATTTTTCCCGTTTTGTCACTTACTTGTCACTATTGATAATTTATAATAAAATTGAAATAAATAAAAAGGAGAACGTTTATGGAAATTTTAAGAGTTGAAAACTTGTGCAAAGAGTATGGAAAAGGACAAACAAAAGTAAAAGCATTAGATAATGTTTCCTTTTCTGTTGAGAAAGGTGAATTTGTTGCAATAGTTGGTGCATCTGGAAGCGGTAAATCAACATTGTTACATTTACTAGGCGGAGTAGACAGACCAAATAGTGGCAAAGTATTTATAGAAGGCAAAGATATATACAAATTAAAGGATGACGAGCTTGCAATATTTAGAAGAAGACAAGTAGGGCTTATATATCAATTTTATAATTTAATTCCAATACTTAATGTAGAGGAGAATATAACCTTACCGCTAAGCTTAGATGGAAGGAAAGTTGACGAAAAAAGATTAGAAGAATTAATAAATCTATTAGGATTAAGTGGAAGAAGAACACATCTTCCAAATGAATTATCTGGTGGTCAACAGCAAAAAACATCAATAGGTAGAGCAATGATAACAAATCCAGCAATAATTTTGGCAGATGAACCAACCGGAAATTTGGACTCGAAATCAAGTGATGAAGTTGTAACATTATTAAAGAAATCAAATAAAGATTATAAACAAACAATAATAATGATTACACATAATCTAGAAATTGCAAAAGTAGCAGATAGAATTATAACAATAGAAGATGGAAAGATAGTTAAGGAGGCATAATATGAATTTATTAAACAAATTAACTACTAAAAATCTGAAATTAAACAAAAAAAGAACAGTAGTCACAATAATAGGAATAATGTTATCAATAGCGCTAATTACAGCAGTTGCATCTATGGTAGTGAGCTTTAGAAAAAGTTATATAGAATTTGAAAAAGAAACAAGTGGAAATTATCATTATGCTTTCTTTAATGTAAAAGGCAAAGACTTAAAAGAATTTGAAAACAATAGAGCAATTGAAAGTTATTATTTAACAAAAGCAAATGGATATGCAAAGATAAAAGAAAGCAAAAATGTTGATAAACCATATGCTTATATAATGGAACTGGATGAAATAGCTTTTTCAAATTTAGGAATAAAATTAATAGAAGGTAGATTTCCAGAGAAAGAAGACGAAATAGTAATACCAAAACATCTAAGAACCAACGGTGGAGTGGAATATAAAGTAGGAGATGTAATAACTCTAGAAGTAGGAGATAGAACATCAGAAGGAAGCAAACTTGATCAATCCAACCCATACCATGATGACGAAACAATAGAAAATGCAAAGGCAAAAACATATAAAATAGTTGGTAGAACAGAAAGACCTTCAAGAGGAGTAGAACCATATACTGCACCAGGTTATACGTTCATTACAAGAATAACTGAAAAAGGACAAGGAGAAGAAGAATATAATTTATATGCAAGATATACAAAAAAGGCTTTGAAAAATCAGTATAGAACAACCGCAAATATTCTAGGAATAGATGAAGAACTTATGGAGAAAACAAAATGCGGACAAATAGTTAAAGATCTAAATGAAGAAGGCAAGGTAGTGAAAGAACTAGAAAAGGCTAGATACAAGTGGAATCTAAATACCACATTAATAAAATTAGAGACATTAACTTTTGGCGAAAGTACAATGAGAGCATTATATTGTACGGCGGGAATAGTAGTAGCAATAATTATAGGAGCATCAGTATTTTGTATAAAAAATAGTTTTGACATATCAATAACAGAAAAAACAAGACAATATGGAATGCTTGCAAGTATAGGAGCAACAAAAAAGCAAATAAAGAAAAATGTCTACTTTGAAGCCCTGATATTATCTCTTATAGGAATTCCATTAGGAATACTGTGTGGACTATTAGCTGCATTTATATTAATTCATATTACAAACTACTTTCTAGATGAGATGGGAGACATACATCTAATATTCGGAACTTCAGTTATAGCAATAACAATGTCAATACTATTAGGAATAATTACAATATATTTATCTGCAAGAAAAAGTGCAAAAAGAGCAAGTAAAACTAGCCCGATATCAGCAATAAGAAGTAACAATGACATAAAAATAAAAGCCAATAAAATAAGAAGTCCTAAAATAGTAAGAAAAATATTTGGAATAGGTGGAGAAGTATCTTACAAAAACTTAAAGAGAAACAAGAAAAAATATAGAACAACAGTAGTATCAATAATAGTTTGTGTATCAGTGTTTATTGCTTTATATTCTTTTATAAACTTAGCATATAGAACTACAAAAGTAGAATATGGAGAACTAAACCACAATATTGCAATATATTTTGAAAAAAGTGATGATGCCCAAAAGATGGCTCAAAAGATAACATCATTAGAAAATATAGATGAAATTTGTGTAGAACAAACAGCTGTGTATAATATTAAAGATCCAAAATACACAAAGAAATATTTAAAAGATGTAAATCTTACAGATGATGAGAAAGAAGTAAAGAGCATAAGAGTATGTTCTGTTGGAGAACAAGAGTATAAAGAATATTTAAAGAAATTAAACTTAAAATATGAAGATGCAAAAGATAAAGCAATTTTAGTAAATAACAAGTTTGTTTTAATTGATGATGAAAGTACCAAAAGCAAAACAGAAGAAGTAGAAGTCTATGACTACAAAGCAGGAGATGTTTTGCAAGGAGAAACGCAAAAAACAGAGTATGTTATATTAGATCAAAGCGAAAGCTTAATAAATATGGAAGAAAAGATAACAAAAGGTGAAGAAAAAAATATTCAAATAATTAAAGTGACAAATGAAAGACCTTTAGGATTTGAAAATATGCTAACTAGCGAGTTTATCATAGTTAGTGATGAATGTATTAAAGACTTCACCCCATATGGAAGTATAGGAATATATATAAAATCATCAAATCCAGATAAATTACAAGAAGACATAGAAAAAGCATTAACAGGATATAAAGGAGGCTATAGTTTAAACAACATAGCAAAATCAGAGAAAAATCAAAGATCAGTATTCACTTTAGTTGCAATATTCTTATATGGATTTATAGCAGTAATTGCGCTAATAGGAATAACTAACATATTTAACACAATAACAACAAATATGGAATTAAGAAGTAGAGAATTTGCAATGTTGAAAAGTATTGGAATGACTACGAAAGAATTTAATAAAATGATAAGATTAGAAAGTTTCTTCTATGGAATGAAATCATTATTAATAGGAATTCCAATAGGAATAGTACTATCATACTTAATATTTAAAGCTCTATCATCAGGCTCATTGATGTTAAAATATGAATTGCCAATAGTAGGAATATTAATAAGTATAATATCAGTATTTTTACTAATATTCTGCATAATGAAGTACTCGATAAACAAAATAAACAAACAAAATACAATAGAAACGATAAGAAACGAGAACATATAGCAACGATAGGGACTGGAAAAGTCCCTATTTTTAATGTATAATATCAATGGAGGAAAATAAAATGCAAATATTATTAGTAGAAGATAATGAAACAATAGCAAAAGCTTTAACATATACATTAGAACAACAAAAATATAATGTACTTCATACAACAAGTGTAGAAGAAACGAGAAAAATGCTTAATGATAAAATTGACTTAATAATCTTAGATGTTGCCTTGCCTGATGGAAACGGATTTGACTTATATCAAAATACAATAAAAGAGCTAAACATACCAACGATATTCTTAACAGCGAGAGATGATGAAATTGATATAGTAAAAGGTTTAGAGCTAGGAGCAGAAGATTATATTACAAAGCCATTTGGAACAAAAGAACTTTTGACAAGAATAAAAAAGATTTTATTAAGGCAGAAAAAGAACACAATATTAACAGTACAAGACATTAGCTTTGACATAGACAAAATGGTTGTATATAAAAACAATGAACCAATTGATCTAACAAGTCTTGAACTAAAAATATTACATATGTTGTTCTTGAATTTAAATAAAGTTGTAAAAAGAGATGACATTATAGAGAAAATATGGGAATGGACAGGCAACGATGTCAATGATAATACAGTAACAGTTTATTTAAAAAGAATAAGAGGAAAATTACAAACAGATATTATAATAACAATAAAAGGAATGGGATATAGAATAGATGAAAAATAAGATTGGTTATGGTAAAACACTGACGATAAGCATTATAATAGCGATTATATTTATTACTACAAATGTAATTATAAATTGCGTAGCTTACAGGACATACACGAAAAACTTTAATGCTAAGATAGATTTGATAATTGGAGAAACCATAAAAGAGAATCCAGATACAGACAAAGATACATTAATAAAAATATTAAATAATGAAGATACCAAATCGGACGATATTCTAAAAAAGTATGGAATAAATCTAAATGAAGATTCGGCAATATTAGAAAATGATAAAAAATTTTATGAGTTTACATTATTAAGTACAGCAATTACAGTAATATTTATATTGGTAGTATTGATAGTGTTTGCAGAATATAATAGAAGAAGAAATAAAAAAATAAAGCAAATAACTGATTATATAGAGCAAATAAACCAAAAGAATTATAAGCTAGACATAGAAGAAAATTCAGAAGGAGAACTTTCTATATTAAAAAATGAAATATACAAAACAACTGTAATGCTTAATGAAATAGCAGATAACGAAATGAAGGATAAAGAAAATCTAAAGGAATCTTTATCAGATATTTCACACCAGTTAAAAACTCCTTTGACTTCAATAATAATTATACTAGACAATATATTAGACAATCCGGATATGGAACAAACAGTTAGAGAAGATTTTATAAAAGATATAAAAAGAGAGATAACTAACATTCAATTCTTAGTGGCAAACTTACTAAAATTATCAAAATTAGATGCAAACTCAGTACAATTTATAAACAAAGAAGTGAAAGTAGAAGAAATAATCCAAAATGTAGTAAAAAATGTATCAAGTATATGTGATTTGAAGAATATAAAAATAAATATTACAGGCGATTCAAAAGCTAAAATTGTATGTGATGAAAGATGGCAAATAGAAGCAATAACAAACATTGTAAAAAATGCTGCCGAACATTCAAAAACAGATTCGGAAATAGACATTAGCTATGAACAAAATAAGGCTTATACAAAAGTAGCAATAAAAGACTATGGTGCAGGAATAAGCAATTCAGACATAAAGCACATATTCCAAAGATTCTACAAAAGCAAGAATTCTGCAAAAGACAGTATTGGAATAGGACTTCCACTTGCAAAATCAATAATCGAAAGAAACAACGGATATATAGAAGTTACATCAGAAGAAGGAAAAGGAACTACCTTTACAATTAAATACTTAAAATAATAATTGATACGAATAAATAAAACTTACAGCGCAAAAAATGTTGAAAAAAATCTTAATATAGGTTATAATGATATCATTATAAAAATAAAAGTTGGGGATAAAATGATAAATTTACTTTTGAGTGGAAATGAGAAGGTATTTGATGGAGCTTTAACAGAGCTAATATCAATAACAAATAAGACTAAAGAACCAATAAATTGTTACATATTAACAATGGAAGTTACTAGAATAAAAAAAGAATATACAGCAATAAAAGATGAACAAATAGACTTTCTAAATAAGATAGTAAAAACTAAAAATCCAGATAATAAAATAACTAAAATAGATGTAACGGATTTATACGAAAAAGAATTTGGAAAGTGCAAAAATGAAAACGCCTATTGCACACCTTATACATTATTACGATTGTTTATAGATTTAATACCAAATATGCCGGAAAAAATACTATATTTAGATATTGATATGATGGCAAATAAAGACATATCAGAACTTTATAATACTGATGTTACCGAATACGAATATGCAGCAGTAAGAGAAAAATACGGTTCAAAGATAATTAGACCTGATTACATAAATGCAGGGATGCTATTGATAAATATGAATAAAATAAAAGAGACCAAGCTTTTAGAAAAAGCGAGAAATTTAATTAAAACAAAGAAATTAATATTTGCGGATCAAGATGCAATATTCTGGTCAACAACTAAGAAAAAATTACTTCCAAGAAGATATAATGAACAAGCAAGATTTAACGATCCAAAAACAGTAATTTGCCATTTCTGCAAAAGAATGTTGTGGTTTCCATATCCACATACGGAGAACTACAAACAATGGCAAATAGAAGAAGTGCATAAAGTTTTAAAATGTCACACATTTGATGATGACTTAGAAGAATATGTAAAATGGAAAGAAGAATACCAAAACTCAAAAGAACATATATTAACCCAAAGTTAGGAGAAAACAATGAAAAAAGAAAAACAAGTTATACCAATATTTTTTGCAACAGACGACAAATACATACCATTCCTAGCAGTAGCGTTGCAATCTTTAATAGAAAACTCATCAGACACTAATAACTATGTAATCAAAATACTATACACAAACATTGAAGAAGAGAATATGAACAATATATTAAAGTATGAGAGAGAAAATGTAAGTATAGAATTTGTTGATTTGAATTATTACATAAATAAAGTAAAAGATAAACTTTATACAAGAGATTATTACTCAAAAACAACATACTTTAGATTATTTATACCAGATTTATATCCACAATATGATAAGGTTTTATATCTAGATAGCGATATTGTAATACTATCTGATATAGCAGAGTTATATAATACAGATATGGAAGATAATCTAGTAGCAGCAGCACCAGATGATGTAATACAAACAATAGAAGTTTTCCAAGAATATGCTGAAAAAGTTGTTGGAGTAGCAGATTATCACAATTATTTTAATGCAGGAATACTTCTAATGAACCTAGATGCAATGAGAAAAATGAATTTCCAAGAAAAATTCTTGTATTTATTAGGAACAGTAAAATTTTCTGTTGCACAAGATCAAGATTATCTAAACAGATTATGCAAAGGTAGAGTAAAAATATTAGAAAATACATGGGATAGAATGCCAATAGGTGGAGATACAGTTGAAAGAGATAAATTACATATAATACACTACAATTTAGCATTTAAGCCTTGGCATTTCGAGGATATTTTATATAAAGAATATTTCTGGAAATACGCTCAAAAAACAGACTACTTTGATAAGATAATGGAAATCAAGGATAATTATACAGAAGAAGAAAAATTTGAAGATATGGAATCAGACAAGAGACTAAGAGCACTAGCGCAAAAAGAATGTGATTGCGTGGGTGATGATAGAAAATATAGGAGATAGGGATGAAAGAACAAGTAATAGAAAAGGCTCAAGATAGGCTGGAAATTTTAGAGGAGATTGATAGGCTTGAACGAGAGGGTAGATTTGATGTAGATCCAGAAAAAGATCCTCCCACAATAATTCTAACACCAGAAAATGTCGACTATTTAAAAAAGAAAAGCACAAGCAAAATAAAAAGAACAGTAGCTAATAAATTTGGAGAAAGATTTTTAAACGAAATACTTAAAAATAATAGATTAATCATTAAAGAAGTAAAAGGAATAGAAAATCTTCAAAGTGTAGAAACAGGAGCAATGATAACCTGCAACCACTTTAATCCATTTGACTCATTTGCAGTTGAAGAAGTTTTTAGAAGCACAAAACAATCAAAAAGTAAAAAACTATATAAAGTAATAAGAGAAGGAAATTATACAAATTTCCCTGGATTTTATGGCTTCTTATTCAGAAATGCAGATACATTACCACTAAGCTCAAATAAAAGAACAATGATAAATTTTATGAAGGCAGTTGATACAATTCTACAAAGAGGCGACTTTATATTAATTTATCCAGAACAAAGTCTATGGTGGAATTATAGAAAACCAAAGCCATTAAAAGATGGAGCATATAAAATGGCTACAAGAAACAATGTTCCAATAATTCCAATATTTATAACAATGCAAGATAGTGAAATAATTGGAGAAGATGGTTTCCCTGTTCAAGAGTATATCGTAAATATTGAAGAGCCAATTTATCCAGATACTAATAAAACAGAAAAAGAAAATACTGAAATTATGAGAGATAAAAACTATCAAGTATGGAAAAAAGTGTATGAAGATTTTTACAAAATTCCACTTGAGTATAAAAGTGACAAGGAAAAAATTACAGCTGATCAGGAGAATTAATGGAAGAAAAAATTATCTATTATAAAGATGAATTGAATGATGAATTTTCAGAGGCACAAATAGTTCCAAGAAAAATAGATGGAAGCTACAAATATGTACATAAAAACCCGTTATGGAATTTATGTGCATTTCTAGTGCAAAATATATTGAGTATGCCGATAAAATTTTTGTATGTTAAAATAAAATTTGGAATAAAATATGTAGGGAAAAAAAAGCTGAAAGAATACAAAAAAACAGGATATTTTATATATGGAAATCATACGCAACCATTTGCAGACACTTTTATACCAAGCCTTGCAAATTATCCAAAAAGGAACTACTTTATAGTAAATCCAGAAAATGTTTCAATGAAAGGATTAAAAACATTATCGCAAATGCTAGGAGCGATTCCAATTCCTTGTGACAAAAAAGGAATGGAACATTTCTTGGAAACAATAGAAAAAAACATAAATAAAAAGCATTCAATTACAATTTACCCAGAAGCACATATATGGCCATATTACACAAAAATAAGACCGTTTAAGGATGTTTCATTTAAATATCCTATAAAGTACAATGTACCAGCATTTTGTATAACAAATACATATCAAAAAGGGAAAAAAAATAAAATAAAAATTGTAACATACATAGATGGTCCATTTTTTGCAGATAAAAATTTAAGTATTCAAGAGCAGAAAAAAGACTTAAGAAATCAAATATATAATTGTATGGTTGAACAAAGCAAAAAAAGTAATGTTGAATATATAAAATATATTAAGGAGAAACAAAAATGAAAAAAGAAGTTATTATAACAATACTTGTAGCTATATTATTAATAGCAGGAATGGTTGGTTATGCTTTATATAACAACCAAAAAACAAAAAAGCCAAATAACAATGAAAATAAAACAGAAAATACTGTTGTTTCAGAAAAAGAAGAAAACACAGTATCTGAAGAAAATAAGGAGGGAGATAAGGTGTATAGCAAAGGTAAACATCATGCGGAAATGGTAATTAAAGATTATGGAACAATAGCATTAGAGTTAGATGCAGATGTGGCACCAATAACAGTTGAAAACTTCGCACAACTTGTAAATGAAGGATTCTACAATGGATTAACATTCCATAGAATAATATCAGGATTTATGATTCAAGGTGGAGATCCACAAGGAACAGGAATGGGCGGAAGTGATAAAGAAATTAAAGGAGAATTTGCAGCTAACGGAGTAAAGAATAACATATCACATACAAGAGGAGTAATATCAATGGCTCGTGCAACTGCATATGACAGTGCAAGCTCACAATTCTTTATAGTTCATCAAGACAGCAAATTCCTAGATGGAAACTATGCAGGATTTGGAAGAGTAACAAGCGGAATAGAAATAGTAGACAAAATATGTGCTGATACAAAGGTGGAAGACAATAACGGAACAGTATTGAAAGCAAATCAACCAATAATAGAAAAAATAACAATGATAGATTAATCATTTATGGATGGAAAAATGGAGAAAACAGAAAAGGCTAAAAAGATTAAGAAAACAATAAGAAATTTAATAGTTTTTATATTATTAATAGGCTTAACATTTTATTTAATATTTAAAGACCAAAATGTGTTAGAAATATTAAATATAGCAGTAAGTGTAAAGAAAAGATATATATTAGTAGCAATAATAGCTATGTGCTTATATTTACTTGGAGAAACGATAAATATAACAAGAATACTAAAAGAACTAGGAGAAAAATCGACATTTTTAAGAAATATAAGATATACATTAATAGGATTCTTCTTCAGCTCAATAACACCTGCTGCTAGCGGTGGTCAACCTATGGAAATATATTATATGCACAAAGAAAAGATAGCTGTGGCAAATTCGACACTAGCATTACTAGTACATTTAACAAGTTTTCAGATAGTAACAATTACATTAGGAATATTAAGTACAATACTTCATTTTGAAATAGTAAAAAGTGGACTAATATATTTGGTTGTCTTGGGAATACTATTAAACTCAACCGCATTGACATTATTAGCAATATCAATATTCTCAAAAAGATTATCAAAAGGACTAATAAATTTTGCAGTAAAAGTATTAAGATTCTTTAGAATACCAAATATAGAGAAAAAACAAGAATCACTAGAGAAAGAATTGGAAAAGTACCAAGAAAGTGCGGTTTATATAAAAGAACATAAAAAGCTGATGATAAAGACATTAGTAACAACTTTTATACAAGTAATAATTTATTACAGCATACCATATTGGGTATATCTTGCATTTGGATTCACGGGTTATAACTTCTTCCAAATAGTAACATTGCAAGCAATGCTATATGCGACAGTATCTGGAATACCATCTCCTGGTGCGGTAGGAGTAAGCGAAGGAGCTTTTATAGAAATATTTAAAGGAGTATTTCCGGCTACTATGATAAATAGTGCAATATTATTAAATAGAGGAGCAAGCTTTTACTTATTTGTAATCATTAGTGCGATAATAACAACTATAACAGCACTAAGAACAAAAGATTATGAAGTAAAAGAAGAATTAAATAACAACTAAGTATAAGCAAGTATCTACATATAATAAGTTACTTGCTTATTATAATAAAGGGATGTTTAATAAGAAAGAAAAGTGATAATTATGAAAAGAGAAGATAAACCTTTATATTATTTCCTTAGAAATCTGGCAAACGTTTTACTAAGAATATTATATAGGCCTAAAAAAATAGATAAAGAAAATATACCACAGGAAGGACCGATAATCCTTGCGGGTAATCACGTAAATGCAATAGATCCGGTAATGGTAATAACATCAACGAAAAGGTTAGTACATTATATGGCAAAAGAAAGTCTTTTTAAGGGAATACATGGATGGATTTTCAAAAAAGTTGGAACAATAAAAGTACATAGAAACAAATCAAATCCGGTTGCAGTTATGGAAGCAGAAGATATTTTAAAACATGGTGGAGCAGTTGGAATATTTCCAGAAGGGACAAGAAATAGAACTAATGAAGACTTATTGAAATTTAGACATGGAACAGTTTCAATAGCTAAAAAAACAAATAGTAAAATAGTTCCATTTGCAATAAGAGGAAAGTACAAGCTTTTTAGAAAAGGACTAAGCATAAAATTTGGTAAGCCAATAGATGTAAGTAATATGGAAATAGAAGAAGCAAATGATTATTTAAGAGGGGAAGTTCTAAAATTACTAAAAGGATAGGAAGATATGAAGTATATTTTTATAGTAAATCAAATAGCAGGAAGAGGAAAGTATAAAAAGATAGTTCCGCACATAGAAAAAATATGCAAAGAGGAAAATAAAAGATATGCAATTAGATATATAACTGAAGATAGAAGTGGTGAAGATATTGCAAGAGAGTATTGTAATGCAGAACACGTAATATATGTAGTTGGTGGAGATGGAACATTAACAAGAACTCTAGCAGGAATAATTGGAACAAAAAACAAATTAGGAATAATACCGGCAGGGTCTGGAAATGATACTTATAGAACAATTAAATTACTTCCACAAGGAATAAGCAAAATAGATTTAGCTAAAATAAATGACACTTATTTTATAAATGTTGCTTGCTGTGGAATGGATGCAGAAGTTGCAAACAATATTGATAAGTTTAGAAACACAATAGTTCCAGCTAGTCAAATGTATAATGTAAGTATAATATATACTTTCTTCAATTACAGATTTAAAGAAATGAAACTAAAAACAGAAGTAAAAACAATACAAGACAAATACTCTATGATAAGTATATGTAATGGAGGTTATTATGGAGGAGGCTTCAATGTGGCACCAAAATCAAAACTTACAGACGGAATACTAGACATATATTATGCAGAGAAAATGCCAAGACTAAAAATGATACCATTACTTTTAAAAATGAAGAAAGGAAAACACGAAGGCAAAAGAAAAATGCATAAATATAGAGGCAAACATATTGAATTAGAATTTGAGCAGGAAGTTACATTTAATGTCGATGGAGAAAAACTATCAGACACTAAATTTACAATAAATGTCCTTCCAGAGGCAATAGAGATATATAATGATAATGATTTTGTAAAAAGAATATTGGAAGGCAAAGAAATTAATTCAAATAAAAAATTAGTTACAAAATAGCAAAAAAATTATTGAAAAATAATTACAATAATGATATTATGCTAATGATATAAGCAAAAGATATTTAATAAGCTAGGAGGATAAATATGAGTGACGAATACAAAGTCGTAGACAGTGTAGATAGTCTACAAGAGGCTTTTGACAGAGTTAGAAAAGCACAAAAAGAATTTTCAAAATATACACAAGAACAAGTAGACAAAATATTTAAAGCAGCAGCAATAGCAGCAAACCAAGCAAGAATTCCACTTGCAAAAATGGCAGTGGAAGAAACGGGAATGGGAGTTATAGAAGACAAAGTGATAAAGAATAATTATGCAGCTGAATATGTTTACAATAAATATAAAAATGTAAGAACCTGTGGAGTGCTAGAGGAAGACAAAAACTTTGGAATTAAGAAGATAGCTGAACCAGTAGGAGTAATTGCAGCAGTAATACCAACAACAAACCCTACATCAACAGCAATATTTAAAACATTAATAGCATTAAAAACTAGAAATGGAATGATAATAAGTCCTCATCCAAGAGCAAAAAAATCTACAATAGAGGCAACAAAAATAGTACTAGAAGCGGCAATAAAAGCTGGAGCACCAAAAGACATTATTGCTTGGATTGATGTTCCATCATTAGAATTGACAAATATGCTAATGCAGTCAGCAGATATAATACTTGCAACAGGTGGACCTGGAATGGTAAAATCAGCATATTCTAGCGGAAAGCCAGCATTAGGAGTTGGACCGGGAAATACACCAGCTGTAATAGATGAAAGTGCAGATATATTATTAGCAGTAAACTCAATAATACACTCAAAAACATTTGACAATGGAATGATATGTGCATCAGAACAATCAGTAATAGTTCTAGATTCAATATATGATAAAGTAAGAAATGAATTTCTAAAAAGAAATTGCTATATACTAAATCCAGAAGAAACAGAAAAAGTAAGAAAAACCATAATCATAAATGGTGCATTAAATGCAAAAATAGTAGGACAGAAAGCAACTCGTATTGCAGAGCTTGCAGGAATAAATGTTCCAGAAAACACAAAAATATTAATAGGTGAAGTTGAAAGTGTAGAAATGTCAGAAGAATTTGCAAGAGAAAAACTATCACCAGTATTAGCAATGTATAGAGCTAAGAATTTTGTGGATGCTGTGGACAAAGCATATAGACTAATAGAAGATGGCGGATTAGGACACACATCATCAATATATATAAATACCTTAACAGAACAAGAAAAGCTACAAACCTTTTATAGCACAATGAAAACTTACAGAGTGTTAGTAAATACACCAGCATCACAAGGTGGAATAGGAGATATTTACAACTTTAAACTAACTCCTTCACTAACACTAGGCTGTGGAACTTGGGGAGGAAACTCGGTTTCAGAGAATGTGGGAGTAAAACATTTAATAAATGTAAAAACAGTTGCAGAGAGGAGAGAAAATATGCTTTGGTTTAGAACACCTGAGAAGGTATATATAAAGAGAGGATGCTTGCCAGTAGCCTTAGAAGAATTAAAAAATGTAATGAATAAAAAGAGAGTATTCATAGTAACAGATAGTTTCTTATACAAAAACGGATACACAAAAGTAATAACAGACAAATTAAATGAAATGGGAATAGAACATGCAACATTTTTTGATGTTCAACCAGACCCGACACTTGCTAGTGCAAAAGAAGGAGCAAAAATACTAACAGACTTTAATCCAGATTGTATAATCGCAGTTGGTGGAGGAAGCGCAATGGATGCAGCTAAAATAATGTGGGTATTATATGAGCATCCAGAAGTAGAATTCCTAGATATGGCAATGAGATTTATGGACATCAGAAAAAGAGTATACACATTCCCTAAAATGGGAGAGAAAGCTTACTTCATAGCAGTCCCAACATCAGCAGGAACAGGTTCTGAAGTTACACCATTCGCAGTTATTACTGATGAAACAACAGGAATAAAATATCCTCTAGCAGATTATGAGCTACTACCAAAGATGGCAATAGTAGACGCAAATATGATGATGGATGCACCAAAAGGATTAACATCTGCATCAGGAATAGATGCTGTAACACACTGTCTAGAAGCATATGCATCAATGATGGCAACACCATACACAGATGCACTTGCAAAAGAAGCATTAGGAAAAATATTTAAATATTTACCAAGAGCATATGAAAATGGAGCAAGCGATCCAGAAGCAAGAGAAGAAATGGCAAATGCAGCAACAATGGCAGGAATGGCCTTCGCAAATGCATTCTTAGGAGTATGTCACTCAATGGCACACAAATTAGGAGCATTCCATCATATAGCACATGGAATTGCAAATGCTTTGTTAATAGACGAAGTACTAAGATACAATAGCCAAGAAGCACCTGTAAAAATGGGAACATTCCCACAATACGGATATCCAAATACACTAAGAAGATATGCAGAAATAGCTGAAAGTGTAGGAATTACAGGAAATAATGATGAAGAAAAACTAGAAAATCTAATAAAGAAAATAGATGAACTAAAAGAAACAATTGGTATAAAACCAACTATAAGAGATTATGGAGTAGATGAAAAAGACTTCTTAGCAACCTTAGACGAAATGACAGAAGACGCATTTGATGATCAATGTACTGGAACAAACCCAAGATACCCATTGATGAGCGAAATAAAAGATATGTATCTACAAGCATATTATGGTCACAAAGTAGAAGGAGGAGAAGAAAATGGAATATAATTTAAACAATGTAATAGCAGAAAGAGCAAACAAAACAATATATCAAGACAATGGAAAAACAATAAAACTATTTATAGAAAACTACTCAAAGGCGGATATACTAAACGAAGCTTTGAACTTAGCAAGAGTTGAAGAAGCAACAGACTTAAATGTACCAAAGCTAATAGAAATAGGAAAAATAGAAAATAGATGGGCCTTGATTACAGAATATGTAGAAGGAAAACCATTAAGCCAATTAATGGAAGAACATCCAGAGAAACTAGAAGAATATTTACAATTCTTTGTAAAAATACAACTAGAAGTATTATCAAAGAAAGTACCTTTATTAAGTAGAATAAAAGATAAATTTAGAAGAAAACTAACAGAGGCAACAAACATAAGCAACGAAGTAAGATATGATTTACTACAAAGACTAGAGGGAATGAAAAACCACGCAAAATTATGTCATGGAGATTTCAACCCAAGCAATATAATAGTAAAAGAAAATGGAGAATATTGCATACTAGATTGGTCGCACGCAACACAAGGAAATGCGTCAGCAGATGCAGCAAGAACATTCTTATTATTCTCAATGAAAGGACAAGACGAAATCGCAAATAGATACTTAGAAATATTTGCAAATGCAAGTGAGATAGAGAAAAACAAAATCCAAACTTGGATACCAATAGTTGCAGCAACACAAATGACAAAAGGAAAAGCGGAAGAACAAGAATTTTTAAGTAAGTGGATAGATATTGTAGAATATCAATAAAATTATAAAATTACCTGCCTAAAGCGGGTAATTTTGCTGTATATACCAAAAAATAACAGAAAAATTCAGTAAAATGGCTAGAAATGTTGTAATTTTCTGTATTTTTGATATAATATTCATAAGTTAAACATAGGAGGTAAATAAAATGTTAAAAAAGGTAGCGATTTTAACAAATGGAGGAGACGTAGCAGGTTTTAATGCTGTTATAAGAGCGATAGTAAAAACAGCAGAAGAAAATGATATAGAATGTTATGGATTTGTAGATGGATATAGAGGACTATTAAATAATGATTATATAAGATTAAGCACTAGTGGTAATAGAAACGCATCGGGAATACTTGCAAAAGGCGGATCAATAATAGGATCTTCAACAAATGCAAATCTATTTAATTATAAAGTAGTAAAAGAAAACGGAGAAATAGAATATCAAGACTTATCAGATAAATGTATTCAAAATGTTAGAGAAGATGGATTTGATTGTATATTCACACTTGGAGGAGATGGAACACAAAAATCAGCAAGAGACTTCTATCTAAAAGGACTAAACGTAATAGGAGTTCCAAAAACAATAGACAATGATGTTGCATGTACAGAAATAACATTTGGATACAATACAGCAGTATCAGTAGCAACAGAAGCATTGGATAGACTACACACAACAGGAGAAACACATCATAGAATAATGGTATTAGAAGTAATGGGAAGATATGCAGGATGGATAGCTCTAGAATCAGCAATAGCAGGAGGAGCAGATATAGCACTTATTCCAGAAATACCATACGATATACACAAAACAGTAGATAAAATAAAAGAAAGAGCCAGAGTTGGAAAACGTTTTAGTATAGTAGTTGTAGCAGAAGGAGCAACACCAAAAGGAGGAAACATCTCAGTAGAAAATGTAAGAGACAACGGAGCAGGAGTAGATAACACAAAACTTGGTGGAGCCGGAGAAATAGTAACAAAACAATTAGAGAAATTATCAGGGTTTGAAGCAAGATGCACAGTTTTGGGATACATGCAAAGAGGTGGAACACCAACTGCATTTGATAGAGTATTATCAACAAAATATGGAGCAAAAGCAATGGAACTAGCTATGGAAGGAAAATTTGGAACAATAGCCGTTATCAAAAACGGAAAATTAGATTATGCAACACTAGAAGATGTTGTTGGACAAAACAAAGAAATAGGAGCAGTGTCAGGAAATACACCAACAAGTAATATAAGAAAAATAAAAATGGATGACGATTTAGTAAAAACAGCAAGAGATATAGGAATCTGCCTTGGAGACTAGGTAAGCCCTAATCTCAAGAAAGGAAAGAATAATATGAAAGATTTTAAACAAATAATAGCAGAAGAAATTGAAAAAGCAACAAACATAAATAAAGAAAAAATATTAGAAAACATAGGGGTGCCAAAAGATACCTCTAATGGCGATTACGCCTTCCCTTGCTTTATATTAGCAAAAGAACTAAAAAAATCGCCAGTAGCAATAGCAGAAGAAATAAAAGAGAAAATTTCACAAAACTTAGAAAATATAAAAGAAATCTCAGAAGTAAGTGCGGTAAATGGATTTTTAAACTTTAAACTAAATAAAAATCAAATTACACAAGAAGTAATTGACGAATTTGATACCGAAAAAGAGAACTTTGGAAGCCAAAAACAAGAAAAACCACAAAACATAGTAATAGACTACTCGGCACCAAACATTGCAAAGCCATTCCACATAGGACATTTACGTTCAACAGTTATTGGTCAAGCTTTATATAACATATATAAATACTTAGGATATAATGTTACATCAATAAACCATTTAGGAGATTATGGAACACAATTTGGAAAACTAATCGAAGGATATAAACGTTGGGGAGCAGAATATGACATTGAAAACAATCCGATAGACGAATTAATGCAAATATATGTAAGAATAAACAACCTTTGTAAAGAAGACGAAAGCGTGCTAGAAGAATGTAGAAACAACTTCAAAAAGCTAGAAGACGGAGATCCATACTGTGTAGAAATTTGGAAGAAATTTAGAGAATTGAGTTTAAAAGAATTTGACAAAGTGTACGATATACTAGGAGTAAAATTTGATTCTTTAAATGGAGAAGCTTTTTACTCAGACAAGATGCCAGAAATAATAGATATATTGAAAAAAGCAGGAAAATTAGAAGAATCTGAGGGCGCTCAAGTAGTAAAACTAGGAGACGACATGCCGCCTTGTCTAATAATAAAATCAAATGGCTCAACAACATATGCGACAAGGGACTTAGCAGCAATAATGTATAGAGCAAGAACTTATGATTTCGACAAAGCAATATATGTAACATCATATGAACAAATTTTACACTTCAAGCAAGTATTTGCAACAGCTAAATATTTAGGATTAGACGAGAAATACACAAATGGATTAGTTCATGTTCCTTTTGGTATGATTTTATTGAAAACAGGTAAAATGTCAACAAGGGAAGGAAAAGTAATAAAGCTAGAAGACTTGTTAAATGAAGCAATAGAAAAAAGTAAGGAAATAATAGAAAAGAAAAATCCAGAACTAGAAAACAAAGAAGACGTTGCAAAAAAAGTAGGAGTTGGAGCTATCATATTTAACGACTTATCAAACAGCAGGATAAAAGACGAAATATTTGACTGGGATATAATGCTAAACTTCAATGGAGAGACAGGCCCATATGTTCAATACACAACAGTAAGAGCAAAAAGCGTATTGGAAAAAGCAGGGTATATTCCAAATGTTAAAGAAGTAAATGTGGAAAAATTAAACGATAAAGACTCACAAAAAATAATAAACCAATTATATAATTTCAACAGCATATTAAAGAACGTAACAGAAAAAGAAGAGCCATCAATACTTGCAAGATACTTAGTAGACCTTGCACAAAACTTTAGCAGTTTCTACAATAATTGTCACATAATCACAGAAGACAAAGAAATGCAAGATGCAAGATTATACATAACATATATGGTAAAAACAGTTCTAGAAAAAGGACTAAATTTACTAGGAATACAAGTTCCAGAAAAAATGTAAGAGGATTCATAAATGAACAAAAATATTTTAAAACATGTAATCAGATATATATTGATAATTTGTATAATAGTCCTATGTTGTAAAATATTTGCTTTATCTAGTCAAGATGGGGGCGTTTCGGCTGGTACAAGCAGACAATTTACAGAAATCTTATTAAAAACATTGGGACTAGAATGCAATGATAGAACAATAGAAATAATAAATCCAGTAATTAGAAAAGTTGCACATTTTAGTGTGTACATGCTACTCGGATTCTTAACAATGTGCACATGCGAAACATTTAAATGGCAAAGAGTCTACAAATTTGATTTTAGCACAATGTTTGCATTTGTCTTTGCTTGCAGTGATGAATTACACCAAAGGTTAGTACCGGGAAGAAGCGGAGAATTTGCAGATGTATGTCTAGATACAGTGGGAGCAATGTTAGGAGTTTTAATAGTACTGGCAATAGCATTAATTTGTGTTCAAATAAAAAAGAAAAAGGCAAGCAAACCGAAAAAATTAGTAGAAGAAAATAGTCAGGATGAACCAAAAAGAAAAGTACTATTTATAGCAAGTACAGGTGGACACCTAAATGAGTTAATGCAACTAAAAACGCTGTTCAAAAAATATGATTATCACATAGTAACAGAAAACACAAAAGTAGATAAAAGCCTAAAAAAGAAATATGGAGACAAAATGAGCTTCTTAATATATGGAACCAAAAAATATCCAATAAGCTACATTTTTAAATTTATAGCAAACAGCTTTATAAGTTTATATTATTTCTTCAAATATCAACCAGAAGTAATAGTAACAACAGGAACACATACAGCAGTTCCAATGTGCTATATAGCCAAAATATTTGGAAGCAAAGTCATATTTATAGAAACATTTGCAAACAGAACAAGCGGAACAGTAGCAGGAAAACTAGTGTACCCAATAGCAGACACATTTGTAGTGCAATGGGAAGAAATGCACAAAATATATCCAAAATCAGTATGTTGGGGGTGGCTATATTAAATGATATTCGTAATATTAGGGACGCAAGATAAAAAATTCCCAAGACTTTTAGAAGCCGTACAAAAAGCAATAGACGAAAAGAAAATTAGCAAAAAGGAAAAAATAATAGTACAGGCTGGAAGCACAAAATTTGAATCAAGCAACATGCAAATAATTGACTACATGCCAGTAGAACAATTCGAAGAATATATAGAAAAAGCAGACATCATAATATGCCATGCAGGAGTTGGAACAATATTAACAGCCTTAGAAAAAGGAAAAAAAGTAATAGCTGCAGCAAGACTAAAAGAATATGGAGAACATGTAAATGACCATCAACTTCAAATACTAGAAAACTTTTCAAAAAAAGGCTATATAGTAGCTTTAGAAGACTTTGACAAACTAGACGAAGCAATTAAACAAGCAAAAGAACTAGAGGCAAAGCCAATAAAATCAAACAAACAATACTTCATAAAGCAACTAGAAAAAGAAATAAATATATTAGGATAAAAGAACTTGAAAACAAATTCAAGTTCTTTTATCTTTCTGATATCAGTAGCGAAACTCAATATTTCCAAATATTGCAAAAAGCATAAATAAAATAATAATATTTTATTCGACAAAATTCTGCAAAAAACTTGCTTATAATGTAAAATAATGATATAGTTATAGAGTGAAAAATTGCGAAGGAGAAACATCATGAAAGCTAAAAGAATGAAAGACAATAAAGAGCAAAATATAAACGAAGAAGAATATAAATACGGAGCATATGAAAGAAAATTAGAAAGAGCCGAATACAAAATAAAAAAGAAAAATAAAGGACTAAAAATCTTTTTAAGAGTTCTTATAGTAATAATAGTAATAATATTAGGAATTGCGATTGCAGGATACTCATTTGTACATAGCAAATTAAGTAAAATGAAAACAGAATACATCGACAAAACAGCAATAGGAATAAGCGAAGAAGCAAAGGACTCATTAAAAGGATATAGAAACATTGCGCTACTTGGAATAGACAGTCGAGCTGATGATTATGGAACAGGAAATAGAAGCGACTGCATAATCATAGCAAGTATCAACGAAAAAACAAAAGAAGTAAAACTTCTATCAGTGTATAGAGACACATATGTGTACGTAACAGAAAACGGAAACAAAAAACTAGACAAAATAACACATGCATATTCATATGGTGGAGCACAAAATACACTTAAATCCTTAAACGAAGCATTAGATTTAAACATAACAGAATATGTAACAGTTAACTTTGATGCAGTTATAGCAGCAGTAAATGCACTAAATGGAGTAGAAATAGACATAACAAGCGAAGAATTAAAATACATAAATGACTACATAGATGCAACATCACAAAGCTCAGGAGTAAAATCATCGCATCTATCAAAAGCAGGCAGACAAACAGTAGACGGAGTACAAGCAGTAGCATATTCAAGGATTAGATACACGGCAGGAGGAGACTACAAAAGAACAGAAAGAATGAGAACAGTAGTGACTGCAATGGCAAAAAAAGCAAAAACACTTAACATAGGACAACTAAACAAACTGGCAGACGAAATATTGCCAAGAGTAAGCAAAAACATAGAAAACAACGATATAATAGCACTAATACCAAGTGCACTAGCATTCGACATAACAGAAAGCTTAGGATGGCCATACAACGTAAAAGGAATATCAACAACAGCGTGGTATGGAGTACCAGTAACACTAGAAAGCAATGTAATAAGACTACACAAAGAACTATTTGGACAAGAAGATTACAAAGTTTCTGAAACAGTAAAAGAAATGAATGATGCAATAATAAAAAAGACGGGATATACAGAATAAAAGAAAATAAAGGGGATGAAAAGATTGGCTAAGGCAAATGGAGTAGCAGAAAAAACAACAATGAACATAAATGGAAATTTGGCAATCGACATAAACGAAGACATATTATTTGACTATCCAACAGGAGTAGACAAAGTTGAAAAAGAAATAAAAACAAACAAAAAAGTCTTATACAAAATTACCAAAAGAGCCATAGACATCATAGGAGCAATAATCGGAATAATACTACTTATACCAACAATAATATTAGTATATATAGCCAGAAAGATATTAAAAGAAGACCAAGGACCACTATTTTATAAACAACTAAGATATGGTAAAAATGGAAAAATATTTAGACTATACAAATTTAGATCAATGTGTATAAATGCAGATAAAAAACTAAAAGAATATTTAGACAACAATGAAGATGCAAAAAACGAATTTGAAAAAACACATAAACTACAAAAAGATCCAAGAATAACAAAACTAGGTAACTTCCTAAGAAAAACTAGCCTTGATGAACTTCCTCAGATGATAAATATTTTAAAAGGAGAAATGAGTTTTGTCGGGCCAAGACCAGTAATATCAGAAGAAGTAGAAGAATATGGGGTAAACAAAGACAAATTCTTAAGTGTAACACCAGGACTTACAGGCTATTGGCAAGTAAATGGAAGAAGCAATACTACATATGAAGAAAGAATGCTTATGGAACTTTATTATGTAGAAAATTGTTCATTATGGTTAGATACAAAAATATTCTTCAAAACATTCATAACAGTATTCAAAAAAGAAGGAGCAGTATAAAATGACTATTGATGTAATTTGCCCGTTATATAATGCTGAAAAATATATAGAAAATCAATATAAACAAATAAAGAACCAAAGCTTCTACAATAATATAAAAAATATAAACTATATTATTACAGAAAGTCGAGATGAAACATTATCAATAGTTGAAAAATTGCAAAAAGAAGATAATAAAATAAAATATAACGTAATAAAAAAACAAGAATTTTCACATAGTTTATCAAGAGAAAAAATAGCAAAAAATTCAACAGCGGACATACTAGTTTTTATAACACAAGATGTAAAAATAGAAAAGGCAGACTGGATAGAAAAACTGACTACACCTATTATGAATAATGAAGTTGAAGCTACTTATAGCAGACAGTTGTGCGACAACAATACCATAGAAAAATACACTAGAGAATGCAATTATCCTTCTCAATCTGTAATAAAAAATAAAGATGATATAAAAAAGCTAGGGCTAAATACTTTTTTCTTTTCTGATGCATCATCTGCAATAAAAACAGAAATATTTAAAAAACTAAATGGTTATGACGGAAAAGATTTTCCGACAAATGAAGATATGTATATAGCATACAAGTTGATTACAAATGGGTACAAAATAAGGTATTGTGCAGATTCAGAAGTTGTACATTCGCACAAATTTACATTAAAACAACAATATAAAAGATATTATGATACAGGAAAATTCTTTAAACAAAACGAGTATTTAAATGAATATAAAGTAAATAAATCTGGTGGTAAACTTGCTGTCTATGTATTAAAGAGAGCACTCCAAGAGAAAAATTGGAAAGTTTTACTTAACTTTGTACCAAATATGATGGCAAGATTTATTGGAATGAAAGTAGGAAAAAATGAAAAATAACGAAGAAGAAATAGATATTGTAATTTTATGGGTTGATGGAAATGACCCTAAATGGTTAGAAGAAAAAAATAAGTATTCTGTAAAAAATGATGCAGATGGAAGTATTTATAGATATAGAGATTGGGACTTGTTACAATACTGGTTTAGAGGAGTTGAAAAATTCGCTCCATGGGTAAGAAAAATTCATTTTGTTACATGGGGACATATTCCTCAATGGTTAAATGTTGAAAATCCTAAATTAAATATCGTTAATCACAAAGATTTTATTCCGGAAAAATACTTGCCAACATTTAGTGCTAATACAATAGAAAGCAATATACATAAAATAAAAGGATTGTCTGAAAAATTTATTTACTTTAATGATGATATGTATTTTATTAATAATACTACTACTAAAGATTTCTTCTGTGATGGTGTCCCATGTGATACTATAGCACTTAATGTTCATTGCCCAAAAAAAAGTTTAATAAGTCAGTATTTCTGTATAAATGATACTAGTATTATAAATGAGCATTTTGACTTTAAAAAATCTATAAAAGATAATAAACGAAAATGGTTTAGTTTGAAAAATGGCAAATATATTTTGAGAACTTTGGTGCTTCTAAAAAGTCCAAGATTTCCGGGATTTTGGCAACATCATTTAGCATGTGCTTATTTTAAGAATACTTTTGAAAATGTATGGGAAGAAGAGTTTGATGTTTTAGATAATACATGTAGCCATAAATTTAGAGAAATATCGGATGTTAACCAATGGCTATTTAAAGAGTGGCAAATTGCATCGGGAAATTTCAAAGTTAGAAGTGAAAAATTTGGCAAGTCTTTCTTTATAGATAGAGATGGAGTCAAAAATGTTGCTCCAAAGGCAATTAAATATATAACTAAACAAGAAGGAAAGATGATTTCAATAAATGATGGAGAAATGAAAGAGGAAGAGTTTGAGAGTATCGTGAATGAATTGAAGAAAAGCTTTGATAAAATTCTACCTGAAAAATCGAGCTTCGAGAAACAATAAGAGGTTAAATATGATTAATAAAATTATAACAGCATTAAAGGAAAAGAAAAAAATTGCTTTTTTTATAATGTGTTTTGTTATTTATACCATTCCGAGATCAATAGAAATGTTGTTCCCAGAGATATATAAGGTTATAAATATGGTTAAAGCAATAGCAATAATATGTATTTTCACATACTTTGCCATGTTTTTTATAAAGAAAGATAGAAGAAAAATAAGTAAGTATTCCAAAGGAGTAATGATATATGCCATATATATTTTTATGGTAACAATATTTAATAAGGTTAATATTGCTACTTGCGTTAAAGTATACTTATTAAATATATCAATAATCCTACTCTGTGAGCTTATATTCAATAGTAACTATAAATTCGAATTTGTAAAATTTTTTACTAGTTATTTTTTGACGCTACTTGTTTTTAATATGATTGGATTGATTTTTAATTATATAAATATGGGAACGATGGTTAATAAAGAAAATATTTACTTATTGGGACAAGATAATAGATTTATATTATATATTATTCCAACGCTATTGGGATACTACTATTTAAATATCAATAATAAAAGCGGCAAAATTGGAATGATTATGACTTATATAATTGGAGTAGTGACTTTGGCAGTGGTATGGTCAGTTGCTTCACTCGCAATATTAATTATTATTGGATTAGGATTTTTAGTATTAACAGTGGCAAATAAACATGATATAAAAATTAACAGTTATATTATATTGATATTGCTTATAACATTAAGTGTAACGATAGTATTCTTTAAGATACAAAATTGTTTTGAAAATTTTATAGTAAATGTGTTACATAAATCCATGACTCTAAGTTACAGAACAATAATGTGGGATGATGCTAAAGAAATGTTGATAAAAAATCCAGTTAATTTAATATTTGGATTTGGATATTTTGACACGCAGGATTCATTTATACACATGCCAATTAAAGTTAACCACCTACATAATATTATAATGGATCCGTTATTTGCGGGAGGAATTATTGGTCTAACAATATATATTGGAAATCTATGTATTATTAGTAATTCAATAAATAAGATAAGCGAAAATAATAAGAGAAACAATATTTGTTTAATCTTTGGTACATTATTATTGTTGTTAACGTTTGATACATTTGAGATGTACCAAATATACTATTTCATTTTATTTTTGATACTGCAAGCTCCGAAATTTTGCAATAGCGAAAATAAAAATAATATACAATAAAAACCTAAAGGAGAAAAGAATGAAAGAAAAACAAAGTGATGAGATTATGGTATCTATCTTGTGTTTAGCATATAATCATGAAAAATATATAAAATTTGCATTAGAAAGTTTTATAAACCAAAAGACGAACTTTAAATATGAAGTAATTATAAATGATGATTGCTCAACAGATAATACCAGAAATATAATTGAACATTATGCAAAAAAATATCCTGCAATTATTAAGCCAATATACCAAAAAGAAAACCAATATTCAAAAGGAAAGAGATTATTAATTGATATATTGATTCCAAAGGCAAGTGGGAAATATTTTACAATTTGTGAAGGCGATGATTATTGGATAGATGAAAATAAGCTTCAAAAACAAGTAGATTTTTTAGAGCAAAATCAGGATTTTTCTCTATGCGTAAGTAATGCCGCTATTGTATATGAAGACAATAGAAAGGTTGGCAAAATAAGAACTGTTGATGTGAGCAAAGAACTTACATGCGGAGATTTTATAAAAGGTGGTGGTTCATTTGTTGCTACAAATACAATAATGTCTTTAATGAAATATGCCAAAAATACACCTAAATATTTTGAAGACTTTTCAATTGATTATTTATGGCAAATATATTTATCAAGTATAGGAAAAACATATTGCTTCGCAGAAGAGATGACTGCATATAGAAGGGGAACTGGTGACTCATGGACTAATAGAATGAATAAAAATCCTAAGAAATATATTGAGATTAATGATAGATTGATTTGCAAATTAAAGGAAATTAACAATGAGTTAAATTATAAGTATGATAAAGAAATACAAGAAAGAATATTGCATTATGAATTTGTAAACTGTAAATTATTAGATGATTATAAATCTTTAAATGAAGAGCCTCTTAAGACATATATAAAGCAACTACCAAAATCTGAAAGATTTAAATTATATATAAAGAAAAAAATGCCTTATATGTTTAAATTATTAAAAAAGATTAAGAGTAAACTTCAAAAATTTTTTATAAAATTATAAAGAAAGGAAATCATTATGAAAAAATTAATGTTACTTGGAGGAATGAGATATTTAGTTCCTGTTATAGAGGCAGCACACAAGTTAGGTGTTTATGTAATTACTTGTGACTATTTACCAAACAATATTGCACATAAGTATTCGGACGAGTATTGCAATGTTAGTATCCTTGAGAAGGACAAGGTCCTAGAGAAAGCTAAAGAGTTAAAAATAGATGGAATTCTTTCTTTTGCCTGTGACCCTGGAGTTGTAACTGCTGCATATGTTGCAGAAAAAATGGGACTACCATCTTCTGGACCTTATGAATCTGTTGAAATATTACAAAACAAGGGAAAATTTAGAAAATTTTTAACAGAAAATAATTTTAATGTTCCTGTTGCAAAACAATATACGGATATCGAAAACGCATTAAATGATATTGAAATGTTTAATTGGCCTGTAATAGTTAAACCAACGGATTCGGCGGGTAGTAAAGGTGTAACTAAGGTTGTGAAAAAAAGTGAATTGAGAGATGCTATAGATTATGCATTAAAATTCTCACATAGCAATGAATTTATAATAGAAGATTTTTTAGAAAAAATCGGGGACTCATCTGATTGTGATTCTTTTTCAGTTGATGGAGAATTGAAGTTTGTATCTTTTTCTGCACAAAAATTTGATGAAAATTGTGAGAATCCATATACTCCTGCAGCATACACATGGCCTGCATCAATATCAAAAGAACATCAAGAAGAATTAACAAATGAGATACAGAGATTATTAAAACTACTTGACATGAAAAACTCTATTTATAACATTGAAACTAGAGAATGTACAAACGGAAAAGCATACATAATGGAATGTTCTCCAAGAGGTGGAGGAAACAGATTAGCAGAAATGATTAGATATATGACTGGTGTGGACATGATAACCAATATTGTTAAATCTGCACTGGGAATGGAACTTGATGTCATTGAGCAGAAAGAATTAAAAGATAATTGGGCTGAAATCATTCTTCATAGTGAAAAAGAAGGAACTTTTGAAAAACTATGGATTTCAGAAGAAATCAGTTCAAATATTGTAGAAAATGATTTGTGGATAGAAACAGGAACACATGTAGGAGGCTTCTCAGGAGCAAATGAGGCTATTGGAACCATGGTATTGAAATTTGATAGTGAAATTCAAATGAATAATGTTTTAAATAATCAGAATAACTACATTAAGGTAATTGTAGATTAACGATAGGAGGAAGAAAAATGAAAAAAATTATTGTATTTGGAGCTAGTGGAGATACTGGAAAATATTTTGTGGATTATTTATTAAACAATTTCAAGGATAAGTATAAAATAATTGCATCTGGGTCAAGAGATTGCGAATATTATAAAAAAATAGGTATTCAATATATAAAAGTAGACATTACTAAAAAAGAGGAATTCGAAAAGTTACCTAAGGAAAATATTTTTGCAGTAGTAGATTTAGCTGGACTAATGCCTGCAAGAATGAAAGGGTATGAACCTTATAAATATATAGATGTTAATATAACTGGAAACTTTAATATATTAGAATATTGCAGAATAAACAAAGTAGATAGAATACTATATGCACAGAGCTTTGGAGATATTAAAGATTATGGAGAGACTGAGTTAGTACTTAAAGCGGACATGACTCCTAAATTTAATTATAATACAGATCATACTATTTATGTAATGACTAAAAACTTTGCGGCAGACATGATAAAAAATTATAACCAAAGATATAATATCAATGCATTTATATTTAGACTACCAACAATATATTTATATTCAAAAATTGATACATATTATGTGGATGGAGAAGAACATAAAATAGGTTATCGATTACTAATGGACAAAGCTATGAAAGGCGAAACAATAGAGATTTGGGGAAATGAAAATAGAGTAAAAGACATGGTATATGTAAAAGATTTTTGCCAAATGATGGCAAGAGCATTGGAAGTAAACAAAAAATTTGGTCATTATAATGTGGGAACTGGAATAGGAACATCTCTTAAAGAGCAGATAGAGGGAATTGTTGAGGTTTTCTCACCTAAAGATAAAAAATCAGAGATTATACAGGCTAAAGATAAGCCTAATGCTCCGCAATACATAATGGATATTGAGCCAGCTAAAAAAGAACTAGGGTATGAGCCAAAATATGACTACATAAATATGCTAAAAGACTTCAAAAAAGAAATGGAAGAGAAAAGGTTTGAATAAAGAGGTAGATAAGATGGATAAAAAAATTTTAGTAACACAGTCTTCAATACCAACACTTGAAGAATATAGTAAAGAAATAGAAGATATATTTGAGACAAGATGGCTTACAAATATGGGAGCAAAACATCATGAACTCGAAGAAAAACTGTGTGAAAAATTAAAAGTAAAAAACATATCATTATTTAACAATGGTCATTTAGCACTATATACAGCAATTAATAAAATGAATTTATCTGGAGAAGTAATTACTACACCGTTTTCATTTGCTTCTACAACACATGCAATAGTACAAAATGGATTAACGCCTGTATTTTGCGACATAAACGAAGATGATTACACAATTGACGTAAACAAAATAGAAGAATTAATTACAGAAAAAACAACAGCAATAGTACCAGTTCATGTTTATGGACATGTTTGCGATGTTGAGGCAATAGAGAAAATTGCTAAAAAACATAATTTGAAAGTTATATATGATGCAGCCCATGTTTTTGGAGTTGAGGTAAATGGCAGAGGAATAGGAAGCTATGGAGATATTTCAATGTTTAGCTTTCATGCAACAAAAGTATTTAATACTATTGAAGGTGGAGCACTAGTATATAATAATCCAGAATTAAAGAAACAAATAGATAGCTTTAAAAACTTTGGAATAATAGATCAAGAACATGTTATAGATATTGGAATTAATTCTAAAATGAATGAATTTCAAGCAGCAATGGGATTATGCAATTTAAGACATTTTGATGAAGAAATTGCAAAAAGAGAGAAAGTATATAATGTATATACAGAAAGACTATCTGGGGTTCCAGGAATTACTATCTCTAAAACGCAAAAAGGAGTGAAACCAAATTTTGCGTACTATCCTGTAATATTTGATGAGACAGTATTTGGCAAGACTAGAGATGAAATATCAGAAGAACTAGCAAAAGAAAATATCTTCTCAAGAAAATATTTCTATCCATTAATATCAGATTACGATTGTTATAGAGATAGATTTGATTCTAAAAAAACACCTGTTGCAAAGAAAATATCAAATAGAGTGCTAACAATACCTATGTATGCAAATCTTTCTGTAGAAGATGCAAATAAGATTTGTGATATAATATTAAAAAAATAATCAAAGGAATATAATATGAACAATTCAAAACAAAATGTGTTTTCAAATGTAATATGGAGATTTGCTGAAAGATGTGGAGCACAACTTGTTTCGTTTATTGTAACAATTGTGCTTGCAAGAATTTTGGCTCCAGAAGCTTATGGAACGATTGCTTTAATTACTGTTTTTACCAATATACTTCAAGTTTTTGTAGATAGTGGATTAGGAAATGCTTTGATTCAAAAAAAGGATGCAGATGATTTGGATTTTTCCACAGTATTCTTTGCAAATATAACAATATGCTTATTTTTGTATGCAGGGGTATTTTTATGTGCGCCTGCTATTGCGAGATTTTATAATGATGACTCGCTTGTATCAATTATTCGAGTGTTAAGCCTAACCATTGTTGTATCAGGTGTGAAAAATGTGCAACAGGCATATGTATCAAAAAAACTAATTTTTAAAAAATTCTTTTTTGCTACGCTTGCAGGTACCATTGGAGCAGCTATTATTGGAATTGTTATGGCAAAGAAAGGATTTGGAGTATGGGCTTTAGTTGCGCAACAGTTGTTTAATCTAACGGTTGATACTATTGTCCTATGGATAACAGTAAAATGGAGACCAAAGAAAATGTTTTCTTTCAGAAGATTAAAAGAATTATTTTCTTATGGTTGGAAATTATCAGCATCTGCATTATTAGACACAACTTATGAAAATATAAGACAATTAGTAATAGGCAAAATCTACTCGTCTGCTGATTTAGCTTTTTATAATAAAGGAAAGCAATTTCCAAATTTAATAGTAACTAATATAAACACATCAATAGACAGTGTATTGCTACCGACAATGTCTAATGAACAAGACAATAAGACAAAAGTTAGAGATATGACAAGAAGGGCAATTAAAACAAGCATATTTATAATGGCTCCGTTAATGATGGGACTTGCCTTTACATCTAAAAACATTGTTACATTGCTATTGACAGAAAAATGGTTAGGCTGTGTTCCATATTTGTGTATATTCTGCGTAACATTTATGTTTTATCCTATACATACTGCAAATCTTAACGCGATAAAAGCAATGGGGAGAAGTGACTTATTTTTAAAATTAGAAATTATAAAAAAAGTTGTAGGAGTAACATTGCTACTTGCGACTATGTATATTAGTCCATTGGCTATGGCATATAGTTTACTTGTAAGTGGACTATTAAGCCAAATAATTAATTCTTGGCCTAATAAAAAATTGTTAAATTATAGCTATATAGATCAAATGAAGGATATAATGCCAAGTATAGCTTTAGCAATTTTTATGGGAATTATTGTGTACTTAATTGGACTAATTAAATTACCTATAATTATTTCACTGATAATTCAAATTATTGTGGGTGGAGTAATATATATAGCTGGGGCTAAGATTTTAAAAATAGATTCATTGTATTACTTATTAGAGCTATTAAAAAGCATATTAAAGAAAAATCAAAAAAAATAATTAAGAGGGATAATTATGAAAATCTTGATTACGGGTGCCAATGGCATGCTTGCAAAAGCAGTAAAAGAAGAATTGAAAGAAAATGAATTAGTTTGTACAGATGTTGAAGAACTAGATATTACTAATTTAGATGCAGTTAGACTGTACACAAAAAAAGTAAAACCAGATTATATAATCAACTGTGCGGCTTATACAGCTGTTGATAAAGCGGAAGAACAAGAGAAACTTGCATATAAAATAAATGCAATAGGTCCTAAAAATTTAGCTATAGCAACACAAGAAGATAATGCAGTATTAGTTCATATAAGCACAGACTATGTATTTGGCGGAGAAAAAGATGTTTCAGAAGATTATAGTGAAGACGATGAAAAAAATCCTCAAGCTGTGTATGGAACAACAAAACTTGCAGGAGAAAAATTTATAGAAGAAAATTGTAAGAAATTCTATATATTCAGAACTGCATGGCTTTATGGAGAAGGACACAACTTTGTAAGAACTATGATTAATCTTTCAAAAGAACATGACAAAGTAAAAGTTGTAAATGACCAACATGGAAGTCCAACTTATGCAGTAGACCTTGCTTCTATAATTCATCAAGCAATGGAAAAGCAAATTCCTTTTGGAATATATAATTCAACCAATATAGGTTATACAACTTGGTATGACTTCACAAAAATGATTTATGACCTAGAAGGAATAAACTGTAAAGTAACACCAGTAACAAGCGAAGAATTTAAGAGTGCAGCTAAAAGGCCTAAAAATTCTCAGATGTCTAAAAGCAAGCTATTAAAATATGGAATAAAAATACCAACTTATGAAGATGCATTAAAGAGATACTTAAAGATAGAACAAGAAAAGAATAATTAATAAGAGGGAAAAATTATGAAGAATAGAAAAGGTATAATATTAGCAGGAGGAAGCGGAACAAGACTTTATCCATTAACAAAAGCAATCTCAAAACAAATAATGCCAGTGTATGATAAGCCAATGATTTATTATCCATTGTATGTATTGATGGCTGCTGGAATAAGAGAAGTATTAATAATAACAACTCCAAGAGATCATGAAACATTTAAAGAGTTACTTGGAGACGGAAAAAAATGGGGAATGCAAATAGAATATCAGATACAAGAAAAGCCAAATGGACTAGCAGAGGCATTTATAATTGGAGAAGACTTTATTGGAGACTCAAATGTTGCCTTGATTTTAGGGGATAACATGTTTTATGGTGGAGACTTAAATGAAGTATTGAAATGTGCTAATGCTAGAGAAGATGAAGCAACAATTTTTGGATATAAGGTAAAAGACCCAAGAAGATATGGAGTAGTTGAAATAGACGGAGAGGGCAATGCTGTATCAATAGAAGAAAAACCATTAGAGCCTAAATCTAGTTATGCGGTACCTGGATTATACTTCTATACAAATGAGGTAATAGAGATTGCAAAAAGCGTTAAACCATCTGCAAGAGGAGAACTGGAAATTACATCTGTAAACGAGGAGTATATGAACAAAGGAAAACTAAAGGTTGAAAAGTTGGGCAGAGGAATGGCCTGGTTTGATACAGGAACACATGATGCATTAATTGAGACCTCAAGTTTTGTTCAGACAATAGAAAAAAGACAAGGAATGCAAATATGCTGTCCAGAGGAAATTGCATTTGAAAATGGATGGATAACGGGAGCCGAATTAAAAAAACTTGCAGAACCTCTATTAAAGAGTGATTACGGAAGATTTTTAATGGATTTAGTAGAAAATAATTAGTGAAAATATAAAATGACTATTAATTTAATGATGATACGAATTCAACTAAAGGGAAGGAATAGACTATATGGGAAAGTTTAAAAAGTATGAAACATCAATAGATGGTGTGTATGTAATTGAACCTACTGTTTTTGAAGACGAAAGAGGATATTTCATGGAAACTTATGAAAAGAATGCTTTTGAAGAAATTGGAATAACCGGCGACTTTATCCAAGATAATCAATCGTGTTCAAAAAAAGGTGTATTAAGAGGGTTACACTTTCAAAAAAATCATTCTCAAGCAAAAATTGTGAGATGCATTAAAGGAGAAGTTTTTGACGTAGCTGTTGATTTAAGACCAGGAAGCAGGACTTATGGAAAATGGGAAGGAGTAGTTCTTTCGGGAGAAAACAAGAAAATGCTATATATTCCAAGAGGCTTTGCACATGGATTTTTAGTACTATCAGATATTGCAGAGTTTTGCTACAAAGTTGATAACATATATGACCATGAATCTGAGGGTGGATTACAGTGGAAAGATAAAGATGTAAATATAAAATGGCCTGAAGTAAATGGGATAACACCTGAAAAATATTTAACGGCCGAAAAAGATAGCAAATGGCCAACACTAAAAGAACTAAAAAATACAGATTTATTTGAAGAATATAGAATAAAATAATTTATCCGAACATAAAAAAGAGGGAGATTAAAAATGAAAAATATAATGATTACTGGCGCTGCTGGATTTATAGGAGCAAATTTTGTTGAATTAATGGTAAAAAAGTACGGAGATAAATATAATTATATAGTTTACGATAAATTGACTTATGCTGGAAACATTCATAATTTGGACAACGTAAAAGATAAAATTATATTTGTTCAAGGAGATATATGTGATTTTGATAAAGTAATGGAAACTTATCAAAAATATAATATAGATGGGATTGTACACTTTGCAGCAGAATCACATGTTGACAATAGCATAAAAACTCCATTCATATTTACTCAAACTAATGTATTAGGTACACATACACTCTTAGAAGCAGCAAAGCAATTTTGGGGAGAAGGTAGCCCAAACAAATTTGTTCATGTTTCTACAGATGAAGTTTTTGGTAGCTTAGGAGAAACAGGATACTTTACAGAAATTTCGCCGATAAAACCTAACTCACCTTATTCTGCATCAAAAGCAAGCTCTGATTTAATAGCATTTGCGTATGCAGAAACATTTCAAATGAATGTAAGTGTAACAAATTGCTCAAACAATTATGGGCCATATCAACATCACGAAAAGCTAATACCACACATGATTAGTTTAGCCTTGAAAAATGAACCATTACCTGTATATGGTGAGGGAAAAAATATAAGAGATTGGTTGTTTGTAGAAGACCATTGTGAAGCGATTGATGAAGTTTTTCATAATGGAAGAAAAGGTGAAAGATACTGTATTGGTGGACACAATGAAAGAAGAAATATAGATATTGTTAAACTTATATTAAAAAGACTAAATAAGCCGGAAACACTAATTACATATGTAACTGATAGAAAAGGACATGACTATAGATATGGAATAGATCCAACCAAAATTCATAACGAATTAGGATGGCTTCCTAAGACTAAATTTGAAGATGGAATAGTAAAAACAATAGATTGGTATGTAGAACATCCAGAATATCTTATGAAATAAATATATAACCAAAAGTTTTCAAAAAACTATTGCATTTTTATCATAATAAAATATATAATATAAAAGAAACGTAGATAAAAAATCTAAATACAAAAAGAACAGGAAGTTATGTGCAATGAGAAAATACTTTGGAACAGATGGAATCAGAAGAATTGCAAACAGTGAACTAACACCAGAGTTAGTGTACAAAGTAGCAAAAGCAGGAGCGTATGTGTTATCAAAACATACAAATCACACACCAACAATTTTTATAGGAAGAGATACCAGAATATCTGGTACTTTAATAGAAGCTGCGATGACAGCTGGATTCCTAAGCTATGGAGCAAATGTAAAACAACTGGGGGTAATTCCAACACCAGGAGTTGCGTATCTAACAAAAAGGTATAAAGCAGATGCAAGTGTGGTAATATCGGCATCGCATAATACATATGAATTCAATGGAATAAAATATTTTAGCAACAAGGGAATGAAAATTCCAGATACTCTAGAAGAAGAAATAGAAGAAGTAATGGACTCTGGAAAATTAGATGAGTTAACAGCAATAAATGACAAAATAGGAGTTGCTGAGAACAGAGAAGATTTATTAGAGGAATATGTATACTTCTTCAGAAAGAATTTCGAAGAAGAGTTAGAAAACTTAGATAAAGAAAACTTTGTAGTGGCATTAGATACTGCAAATGGAGCAACATATCAAATAGCAGACAAAGTATTTACTAAACTAGGAATAAAACATTATATAATAAATAATGAACCAAATGGAATAAATATAAATGATAACTGTGGATCTACTCATATGCAAGGATTGCAAAAATTTGTTGTAGAAAACAAATGCAATTTGGGAATTGCGTATGATGGTGACGGAGACAGATGTTTAGCGGTTAATGAAAAGGGAGAATTAGTTGATGGAGACTGTATAATGGCAGTAATATCAAACTATCTAAAAGAAAAAAATAAACTAAAAAATGATACATTAGTTGCAACAGTTATGAGTAATCTAGGTTTAAGAAAATATGCACAAGAAAACAATATAAACTTTGAAGCAACCAAAGTTGGAGACAGATATGTTCTTGAAAATATGCTTGCAAATGGAAATAATCTAGGAGGAGAGCAATCTGGACATATTATAATGCTTGATTATAATCCAACAGGAGATGGAATTTTAACGTCTTTAATGTTAGTAAAAATAATGTTAGAAAAAGGGCTTCCAATTTCAAAATTATGTGATATAATAAAAATATATCCACAGGTTTTAATAAATGCAAAAGTTTCTGCTGATAAAAAATATGATTATGAAAAAGATGCAGAAATAAAAGCAGAGATAGAAAAATTAGAGAAAGAATTCTCTGGAAACGGAAGAGTTCTTATAAGACCTTCTGGAACAGAACCATTAGTAAGGGTTATGATAGAAGGCGAGGATCAAGGTTATATTAAAGCTAAGGCGGAAGCTTTGGCAAAATTAATAGAACAAAAGTTAAAATAAAGGAGGAGAAACAAATGCCATTCATTAATTTCACAAATATAATTACTGTACTATTAGCTGTAATACTTTTTGGACTAATAATATTCTTAGGGAAAGAACTACATAAGAGTGCATTACCAGCTATAATGCTATTTGCATTTTTAATAATACTAGTATGTCATGCTATGGAATTAATGCTTATACCAAACATAAGCGAAGAAGTATATCACGCAATAGCAAGAAGTATAGCAGTTGATTTTGGATTTATATTCTTATCTTTTGTATCATACTTATGGGTAGATGATATCCAAGCAAAGATAGAAAAAAGAAAGAGCATAGATGATAGCTTGAACTGGTTTTGGGCAAAAGTATAAATTAGCAAAAAATGGGAAAACTAACACCAAAGGAGAAAAATGGTGTTAGTTTTTTACATTGTAATATCAATAATTTTAACAATATTAAATTTAGCTTTTTTAATAAGCATATCAGAATTGGAATTAGATATAAAAAATCTTCAAATGAGCAATATCAATAAAAAAAGAAACAATGAAAAAATTCAAATAAAGGTATCTTTAAAAATAGGAAATTTTCATTGGTTAAGCATAAAAATAGCAAAAGCAAAATTATCAGCAATATATGCAAAAATAAAAGAGAAACAATATAAGAAAAATATAACTAATAAAGATTTACAACGTCAAGCAATAGAAGATATGAAAGTATTCTTTAAAAATAAAGAGATAAGGCATCAGTTTAAAGAAACAAAAATAAAAATAGAGAAACTAGATACAAAAATTTTTGTTGCAACTAAGAATTACATTGCTACATCTTATTTAGTAGCAATAATATCAATAATAATATCAAATATATTGCCACATGTTGTAGACGAAAAAGCAAGCTTAGATCAAGATATATTTTACCAAATAAAACCTATATATAATCCTATAAATATGTATAGTGTACAATCAAACATAAGAATCAGCACAAAGATAATAAAAGTTTTGAAAGACATATATGGAATGAAAAAAACAAAAGAAAAGCTAAAAATAGATGTTCAACCTGTATAAAAAATGCAAAAATGGTACATATTATCTATATACTAAAAAGAAAGAAGTGATTATATGGGAGAACATCCAATAGAAAATCTTATGAATACAGCTATGAATAGCATAAAAGACATGATTGATGTAGATACAATAATAGGAGATCCAATTCAAGCATCAAATAATACAGTCATAATACCAATATCAAAAGTTGGTTTTGGATTTGCAGCAGGTGGTAGTGAGTTTAGAGGAGAAACACTAGATGAATACACAAAAAGAGATAAAGAAGAACAAGTGCAATATAGGTTGCCGTTTGGCGGAGGAGCCGGTGCAGGAGTTAGCATAATTCCAATGGCTTTTTTAGTAGTACAACCAGACACAGTGAAATTATTGCCAGTGGATCATAGTTCTTGTTTAGATAGACTATTAGACTACGTACCAGAAGCAATAGATAAATTGAACACAATATTTAATAAGCAAATGCAAAATAGGAAAGAAGAAAAAATAGAAGCAAGAAAGATTGAAGAGAAAAAAATAGAAGAAGATAAAAAGAAACAACAGCCAGCAAAGCCAAAGAAAAATTTAAAATATCGTAAGCCACTAGAAACTTACGAGTTTGAATATGATGAAACAGAAGATGGCAATGAAGAAGAGGAAGAGTAAGAACTCTAAAACTTATCCCTCTCCATTCTTGCAAGCTCGTCACATCTATTATTAAATTCATTGTCAGCATGACCTTTAACTTTATGAAAAGTAACATCATGAATTTTGGTAAGACCATATAGTTCTTGCCAAAGTTCTTTATTTTTAACAGGATCATTTCCAGCAGTTTTCCAATTCTTTTTTATCCAACCATAAATCCATTTTTGTAAAAAAGCATTAACTACATAAGCACTATCACTGTATAAATCTACCCTACAAGGACGTTTTAACATTTTTAAAGATTCGATAACAGCAGTTAATTCCATAACATTATTAGTGGTATTATCAAGCCCGCCAGAGATTTCTTTTTTTGTATCTCCAAACATCAAAATCGCACCCCAACCACCAGGACCAGGATTGCCAGAACAAGCACCATCAGTATAAATAGTAATTTCTTCCATAATAAAATTCCTCTCTTTTAAAAAATCATTGTAAATAATTTGATTTTATGATATTATACCAATAAACACATACAAGTGCAAGAAAAAATACAAAAAAGGAGGTGCTTAGGTGTGAGTAGAGTAATTGGAGTTGTAGCAGAGTATAATCCATTTCATAATGGACACTATTATCATTTGCAAGCAACAAAAGAAATAACAGGAGCTGAATATTGTGTAGCAGTCATATCTGGAAATTTTACACAAAGAGGAGATACTTCTATTGTAAATAAATGGGCAAAAGCATATATGGCAATTTGCGGAGGAGCAGATCTTGTTATAGAATTACCAACTGTATACAGCATATCGAGTGCTGAGAACTTTGCAAGTGGAGCTGTAAAAATATTGGATAATCTAAAAGTAGTAGATGCAATTTCTTTTGGGGCAGAAGCGAATGATTTGGCAACTTTGAATAACATTGCAAATGTTTTATATGAAGAGCCAAAAGCTTATACTAACATATTATCGCACGAATTGAAGAAAGGAATATCATATCCTGCTGCAAGAGAAAATGCTTTAATGATGTATTTAAACGACATAAAAAGATATGCAAATACATTAAGTAGTCCCAATAATATACTTGCAATAGAATACCTAAAAGCACTAAAAATTCAAAAGAGTAAATTAGAACCGATAATGATAAGAAGAAAAAAAGTATATTATAATGACAACAAAATTGTGGATGATTTTGCAAGTGCGACAGCAATTAGAAAGTTGTTGCAGGACGGAGAGTATGCAAATTTAAGAAAAGTAATACCAAGGAGTAGTTATACAATAATAGGACAAGAATCAAGAAAAGGTGGAATGGTACTAAGTCTATCAAAATATGAAAAAGAAATCATATACACTTTAAGAAAAATGACAGTGGAAGAAATTGCAGATTTGCCAGATGTTTCAGAAGGATTACAATTTGCAATAAAAAATGCAGCAAACGAAGCTAATAATTTGAAGGATTTGATATCAAATATAAAATCAAAGAGATATACTCAAACAAGAATTCAAAGAATTTTACTATATGCGCTATTGGGAATAGATAAGAAGCTAATGGAAAATTCAAGAAAAGTTGTACCATATGTAAGAGTATTAGGATTTACGCAAAAAGGAAAATCACTCTTATCAGAAATATCAAGAAGAAATCCAAAACTAAATATAATAACATCACTAAAAAAATATATGGATCAAAATCAAAACAAAAATAAAGTATTGGCAGAAATGCTAGAAAAAGATATATTTGCAACAGATGTATACACATTAGGTTATATAGGAGAATCAAAGGCAAACTTGGATTTTACAAATAATATGATTATAACAAATTAATTTAGAAAGAGGAAAAACTATGACTGTTGTCGGAATAACAGGAACATCGGGAAGTGGAAAGTCAACCGTTGCTAGAATAATACAACAAAATTACAATGCTCAGATTATAGATGCAGACAAAATAGCAAAAGAGTTAACTCAAAAAGATACTGAATATTTGCGAAAAATAGTAAAAACATTTGGAGAGGAAATATTAGAAAACGGTAAATTAAACAGAAAAAAACTGGCAGACATAATATTTTCGGACAAAAAACAAAAAGAAAAAATAGATAAATTGACACAAAAATATGTAGTAGATGAAATCAAAAAGCAAGTTAAAGAATCAAAAAACAAGTTGGTTTTATTAGATGTCCCATTATTATTTGAAACAAAATTAAATGAAATTTGTGATATTACAATAGGGGTAATCGCGGATAAAAAACAAAAAATAGAAAGAATATGTAAAAGAGATAACATCGAAGAAAAGCAAGCATTAGCAAGACTTAGCAACCAAAAAGACGATAAGTTTTTTTCAAACAACTGTGATTACATTGTGGAAAACTGCAAGGAAGAAGAACTAAAAGAAGAGATTAGGAAAATATTACCAAAATTACAATAATATTACAATGATATTACATTTTAGATAAAATATTGAAAAAAAGAAGATTATAGCATATAATCTTCTTAAAGTACCAAAGAAATCCATTGGAGGGAAATTTATGGACAACCAAACTTTTGCAGATTACATTTTATCTGAAAAAAATTGGATAAAGAAAATGGAAATAATGTATTATCTAAACAAAAGAGGTAACATCTTTTTTGACAATTCTGTTGTTTTTAAAACAGAGTTATTAAAGTTGTTTTTAGATAATACAGATTTAGGTTTTGACTCAAATATGCTAATCACAGCATGTTTGCTATGCAACTGCAAAAAAGTAGAAAACTTTACAGATATGAGCAAAGTAAAAACCTATGCAAAAGAGGGAGCAGAATATTTAAGCACATTGGGATTCGACGAAAGATTTTGTAGAATATGCGAACAAATAAATAGATATAGTGGTTCTGAACCAAGAGAGCCAGAGGCAGACGTTCTGGAATTAATAGACCAATTTGGAGGTATGCTTTTAGATAGACCGGAGAGAATTGGATTTAAAGTTGATGAAGCTTTAGTACTATTAGAATTTAGAAACTTAAAGGGAAAAGATAATAGATATTTAGAAGTTTTTAAGGACTTTGTGAACAGAATGGAGGCAATTAAAGTATGAGTTTAGGAAACGAAAATGATGTTATAATACCAGGGACAACTGGAATAATAACAGCTGCAAAAAATGAAGCAAATCAGTTTAATATTAACGAAGTAAATTGCGAAACAAGAGACAAATATTTGGCAGAGCAAATTAGAAAAGCAGAGCCTGTATATAACATTCTAAACGGAAGAGCAAACGGAATTGAACTAACAAATTTAGTAGATCCATCTAGAATTGCAAGCAGTCAAGAAAGAACAACAACAGTAGGTCACCAAGAAACAACAAAAGAAGAAACAGCATCAGTGAGAAGCACAGGCAGATTTTATGAAGACTGGATGGGAAGAGAATAAGTAATATTAAGTTCTACTATTAGTGTCTTTTTATAAAGTGAGAACTTGTAAAAAGATATCAATAGTAGAACTATAAATTTGTATATAGGAAGGAATATAGTAAAAATGGAAGAAGTATTTGCAGATTTACACGTACACATAGGAAGAAGCGAAAGTGGCAAACCAATAAAAATAACAGCAGCAAGAAGCCTTAATTTTGCAAACATAGCAAGAGAATGTGCTGACAGAAAAGGAATAAGCATAGTTGGAATAATAGACTGTGCATCACCTTATGTTATAGAAGATATAGAAAACTTTTTAAAAACAGGAGAGGCTTATGAAATAAAAGATGGTGGAATAATATATAAAGATAAAGTTTGTATATTGCTAGGAAGCGAAGTAGAAACGTCAGAAGTAAGCAGAAACGGAAAATGTGGAGCAGCACATAATGTATGTTTCTTTCCGCATTTAGAAGATATAAAAGCATTCTCAAGAGAAATGAGTACACATATAAAAAATATAACATTAAGCACCCAAAGATCAAATGTATCAGGATATGAACTTATAGACATAGTAGAAAAATACAATGGAATACTAATTCCAGCACACTGTTTTACACCATTCAAAAGCTACTATGGAAATTGCGTAGATAGAATGAAAGATATATTCAAAGAAAAGTTTGACAAAATATTTGCAATAGAGCTAGGATTAAGTGCAGACACAATGCTTGCAGATACAATTAGTGAATTAGAAGATAAAACATTTGTAACAAATTCAGATGCACATTCATTACCTAAAATTGCAAGAGAATACAACAAAATGCTAGTAAAAGATATCAGTTTTAAAGAAGTAGTAAAAGCTTTAAAAGGTGAAGATGGAAGAAAAGTGTTATGCAACTATGGATTAGATCCAAGATTGGGAAAATATCATAGAACATTCTGTGACGAATGCAATCAGGTAATAGAAACAAAAGAACCAGTCAGTGTATGTCCAAAATGTGGTAGCCAAAAAGTAACTTTTGGAGTATTTGACAGAATAGAACTAATCAAGGACAAAAAAGAGAGTAAGAGTCCGGCAAACAGACCACCTTACATATATCAAGTACCATTAACTTTCATACCAGGACTTGGAGCAAAAACCATAGATAAACTATTAGATAAATTCGGAACAGAAATGACAATACTACATAAACTTTCGCAAGACGATTTAGAAGCGGTAGTGGGAGAAAAAGTTGCAAAAGAGATAATACTTGCAAGAGAAGGAAAAATGAAATTGCAAGCTGGCGGTGGAGGAACATACGGAAGAGTTGCAAAAGAATAAAAAGGTAGTTCTAATTTCTAAGATTATTGAATAGACATTATGTATAAAACATAATCTTAGGAGGAAAGCCGTGAAGAGAAACTATAGAAAAAATAAAGAAAGCAAAATCAAGAATATAATATTAGAAAATATTATGGAAAATGCGAGAAGCTACTTGATTTTGCTTGTAATATTTTTTATAGGAATTATATTAGGAGTAATATTTGTAAACAATGCAAAAGAGACACAAAGTTTACAAATAAGTAGCTACATAAATAACTTTGTGGAATCAGTAAAAGAAAATTATCAAATTTCAAGAAGCAAATTATTAATGAAGTCCATTTTAAACAATTTATATATCACAATAATCTTATGGTTCTTAGGTTCAACTGTAATAGGATTTCCACTAATATACGTAGTAATAGGATATAAAGGTTACAGCATCGGGTACACAATATCTTCAATAATAGCAACACTGGGCACGGGAAAAGGCTTGATATTTATAATTTCCACGATGCTATTTCAGAGCATAATATACATACCGGCAATACTTGCACTGTCAGTAAGTGGAATAAAATTATACAAATTGATAATGGCAGATAGAAGGAGAGAAAATATAAAAATACAGATATTAAAACATACAATATTTTCGATATTTATATTCATAATATTAATAATATCATCATTTGTAGAAGCATATATTTCAGGTGGATTAACAACGATGTTAATAAAATATTGCTAGGTAAGTAAAAGCAAAGAAAAAAATAAAATATTTTGTAGAATTTTGTTAAAAGCTATTTACAATTAGCAAATATTTTGATATAACTATAATAAGTTATGTAAATAAATTATTTGCAACAGACATATAAAAAAAGATAGGGGAGTTCAAATGGAAAAGCAGGTTAAACTTTTTTTAAGTTTTCTTAAAGATGACAAAAAATTATCAGAAAACACACTTCAATCATACAGAAGAGATATAGAACAATACGAAAAATATGTTAGTGAAAACAAGATAAACTACTTAAAAGTAACAGAAGAAACTATAACAGATTACATGGAATATCTAAGAGAAGAAAATAAAAAAGAGTCTACAATTTCAAGAAGCTTAGCTTCAATAAGATCTTTTTATCAATATCTAATAAGAACTAAAAAAATCAAAAAAGATCCAACATCAAAAATTGAATCACCTAAAATAAATAAAAGAGTTCCAAACATATTAACATCAAAAGAAGTTGAACTATTATTAGACCAACCAAAAGATGTTGATTTAAAGGGAACAAGAGATAAAGCAATGCTTGAGTTTGCATATGCTACAGGTATGAGAGTTACAGAGATGATTTCTCTAAACATAGACGATGTAAAACTAGATGAAGGATATGTTGTTTGCAAAGGTAGAAACAAATCAAGAAACATTCCTTTAGGTTCAATGTCATTAAAAGCATTAAAAGAATATATGGAAGACTCAAGACCATATCTAATCAGAGATGAAGAAGAACCAGCATTATTTGTAAACATCAGTGGAACAAGACTAACAAGACAAGGATTCTGGAAAATAGTTAAATATTACAAAGAACAAGCACACATAGAAAAAGACATAACACCACACGTGTTAAGACATTCTTTTGCAACACATCTATTACAAAATGGTGCTGAGCTAAAAGCAATCCAAACAATGCTTGGACATTCAGATATATCATCAACACAAGTATATAGACAATTCCAAGACGTTGGAATAAAAAATGAATATAAAAAAGCTCATCCAAGAGCATAAAAATAAAAAGAGGAGTTGGAATGCTCCGACTCCTCTTGATAAAAATTTTAAAAAAATTTAAAAATACTATTGACAAATTTTAATACAGCAGTTATAATAATAAATGTCGTTAGGAAATGCAGGTGTAGTTCAATGGCAGAATTCCAGCCTTCCAAGCTGGCTATGCGGGTTCGATTCCCGCTACCTGCTCCATTTGAAGACAACTTACGGACTAATTAAAGTTCGTAAGTTTTTATTTTGTCCGTAGTCAGACTTGAAGGCTTGTTCCACCAAATATAAAGATAATGTTCTCTTTCTAGGAAGGAGGACATTTTTTATGCTTGAATTTAAAACTATTGAAGAACTTAAACTTAATCCTAAACTTTTAGAACTTATTAAAGACTACACTTATAAAACAAAGAAAGGAAAAGTTAAAGTTCTTCTAAATACTAATTTACAGTTTATTGAACCTACTGAATATCTAATTAAATATCCCATTACTATTACTATACTTGAATATAAAGTAAATGAAATTAGTAATAAACCATTCTACATTAAAGAGCATAAAGAAAAGTATAATTTGAAAGAAATTGAAACTTTTTTAAGAAATTTTCAAATTTAGGGTATACTTTTTGCGTTTAAGTGAGGAAACATATAGAGAAATATTAAAATTAGACTTCGTAAAACTCTTTTTATTTGAGGAAACTAATGAGAAATATTAAAAATTTTTAAATTGATGTCTGTAATTTTTAATTTAAGTTATGAAACAATTGAAAAAAATTTTAAAATTTTTCAAATTTAGGTATGCTTTTTGGCGTTTGAGTGAGGAAACATATGAGAGGTATATTAATATTTCTCAAAATTTAAGGAAAGGAGGAAAACTATGAGATGTGGAGTTTATGTAAGAGTTTCTACTGATGACCAAAGAGATAATGGTTATTCTATTGATTCGCAACTTAGAATGATAAAAGAATATTGTGAGAAAAATGATTATGATATCGTTGATGTCTATAATGATGCAGGTCATTCTGGAAAAGATTTAATGAGACCAGAAATGCAAAGACTACTTAAAGATATTAAATCTAAAAAAATTGATAAGTTAATTGCTATTAAAGTAGATAGATTAACTAGAAACAATTATGATGGCTTTTGGCTACTTAATTACTGTGAAGAACACAATGTTAAGATTGAACTAATACTTGAGCCTTATGATGTATCTACTGCTAATGGTGAAATGATATTTGGTATGAATTTAGTATTTGGTCAACGTGAAAGAAAAGAAATTGGTGCAAGAACTAAACGTGCTATGGAAGAAATGGCATTAGAAAAAATACACCCTAGTAAAGCTCCTTATGGCTATATTAGAAACAAAGAAACCGGTCATTTGGAAGTAGAACCTATTGAAGCACAAGTTGTAAAAGAGATATTTGAACTATGTAAAAAAGGACATTCTACTAGAAATATTGCTACTATTATGAAAGATAATAATGCGTATCTTAAACAAGGTAAATGGCGAAGTGATAGAGTTTATAAAATACTCACTAATTCAATTTATATTGGTATATTTGAGTATGGAAAGTATAAAAGAAAGCCACAAGATGTATTAAGAGTTGAAGATTATTGTGAACCAATTATTGATATAACAACTTGGAATACTACAAGAGCAAATTTAGAAAAAAATAAACATCCAAACTATGGAGAGCATATTCATTTATTTGCAGGATTAGTTAAATGTCCTATATGTAATGAGATACTTGCCGCTAGTGAATCATTTAAAAAGTATAAAAATGATACTAAAATTTATTATCATTTAAGATGTAAAAACTCTAATTGTAAAGGTTATGGCTATCACTATAATGCAGATAAAATCGAGCATAAATTAAAAAGGATTTTAGATGAATTAACTAGATTTATGTATGATAATTCTAATGAAATAATTACTTGTAGTTCTACTAAAAGTAATGAAGTTAAGGAAATAGAAAAAGCCATTGAAAAGTTAAAAGTTCAAGAAAAAAGATTAGTAGATTTATATTTAAGTTCAACTCTTGATGTAGAAACTATCAATCATAAAAATGATGTTATTAAAAAAGGAATTGATAAACTAATTAAAAAGAAAACTACTCTTGATCCAGATAATGACTTTAAAGAATATACAGTAGAACTTCTTAAAAAACTGGATTATGAAGAGGATAATGGAGATATTATTTTCAAAAACAATTTAAGTTTTGCCTATTTATTTGATAGTTTAAATAGAAAGGCACAAAAAGAATTAATAAATAGATTAATATCTTCTATTGAAATAACTAGAGATGATAACTACAATATTGAGATAAAAAATATCAAATTTACAGAAGAATTTATCTCAAAAAGTACAAAAGATTATATTGATTATTTAAATGAATTACTCACCTGTAATAATATTGGTATAACTTATAAAGAGCAAATTAATAAAGAAAAATTATTAGAATTAGAAAAGGATTATACCATTATGTCATTAGTAAAAATGGAAAATAATCTATATTCTGAAGAAGAATTAAACAACTATATTGAATTAATGAAGGAACATTTCTATGTAGATGGAATTATAAATTGTCCTTATATTGAAGGTAATAATATAGTTGATACTTTAATTCTAATACCAAAAACTGAAATAATTTATGAATGAAAGGAATGATAATTTATGGAGATAAAATATACAAGACAAGGAGATTATTTAATACCAAATTTAATAATTAAAACTAATAGTTTTGATAATAAAATTAATAAATTCGGATTATTAAGATTACAATTTATAAAGACAAATAAAAAAGCATTTTATACTTCACTTTTAGCAAAAGATGAATTGAATAGTCATCTTATTTCAGTAAGTAAAATATGCGAGAAAAGATATGAAATTATGATTAACAATTTTATAAAAAATGATGAAAAACTATCTGAAAAAAGCAAAAATTCAAATCAACTTGAATGGGTAAAACTTATGAATAATTATAAAAAAACAGCTGAAGAAATTATAAAAAAGGAAATAATATATGTTTAAAATGTGTACCCACGTACTCACAAATTTTGTCTAGCAAGCACTGAATTTGTACTCCCATACAAATTCTATTATGGGAACTCCCATACCCTTAAAATTTTAGAAAGGAGCCTTTAAATTTATGAGAATAAGAAATAATAAAGTTAATGTATTTTTAAGTGATGATGAAAAAATTGTTTTAAAAAGTAATTCTTCAAAATTAAACCTATCACAATCTGAATATATCAGAAATTTAATTGTAGGATATGAGATTAAAGCGCCACAAGTTAAAGAAGAAACAAAGCCGAAAAAAGATGAGTATATTATAGAAAATATTCTTAAAGCACTAGACGAAAATATTGAATACTTAATTAAGGTAAAGAATCGTTTTCGTTATCTTGGATATTTTAAAGATGAAGAAGCAATTGGAATCAAAATTGACTATTTAAAGATACAAAATAATACGCTAAAAAAATATGTGCCTATTGAAAGTAATAAAGACAATGCCAACTAAACATTGTCTTTATTACTTTTACAAATATGTTCTCATAATTTTTATTGAAGTTTCTAAATCCGAATATGAAGCTTGTCCGTTATCTGCTCTATGATGAATTTGATTTCTAATAAATGTATGCAAAGAAACTTCATTAGGATATTTTAGCCAAGGATAACTTTTACTTTCACCTTTAGTGTTTATAAAAAACTGATTATCAAAATCCTTTATTTTAGAACTCGTTGCATGTTGGTAAAACAATTCCTCATATAATTCGTTATGATATTCTTCGGTTGCTAAATTAAATGCCAAATAATTTGTTTCATTTGATGATATATAAGAAAGTTTTCTATCTTCGATTTTTGAAAAAGATGTATCATTTTTTAAAATAATTGTTTTAACAAAATCATTATATGATAATTGTTTAATTAATAATGCTGAATGTGTTGTTATAATTACTTGAGCTGTTTTAGATATTTGTAATAAAAACTCTACAAATTTTTGCTGAATTTTTGGGTGTAAATGTAATTCGGGTTCATCAATTAATATTATCATATTTTTTTGATTTTGTTCTGACATATAATATGAGTAAACTAAAGAAAACATCATTTCATATCCCGAGCCTAAACTAGATAATGATACTTGTTGATTACTATCTTTTTTTATTACAAAACTTGCGTTTTTGAACGGAGCATAATTATTTAAAAAATCTAATTGAACTCTATAACCACTTATTGATTCAAATTTATCTATCGCAGTTTCTAGGTATTTGTTTTGTATTTTCCCTTTTTTTACTATCTCGTTTAAGCCTTGATTTAAATCTACAATACTTTCACTGTTTTTATTATACTGAAAATTAAAATCATCCATAATCCTATCAAAACGTGTATTATTATATGTGCCAGAACGTGTTTGAAATAATCTATTCTTATCTAAATATAGAATATCTGTATCATTAAAACGTTTACCACTAAAAGGATTATTAACACTTAGTCTCAAATCAGGGCTTCCATCTTTTGGTTTATCGGGATTTGATTTAATAAACTGTTGATCATGCACTACTGGTGTCACTAGATAAGATTTACTTCCTTTGCCTCTAAGTCCTGCTGTAAATAAAAATCCTTTTGCATCAAAATTTGTATTTGGGAACGTACCTAACACATTAAAATCTTTATCTGAAAAAATCTTTATTTCTGTTTTTTCATTAGGATTATTTATATCAGAAATATTAAATGAATCAGCTTTATAATCTAAAATAGTGGATGAAATAGCATCAAGAATAGTTGTTTTTCCACAACCATTTTCACCAACAAAAACAGTTAAACCAGTTCCTTCATTGATTTTGTCTGGAATATTAAAATCATCTATTTCATAATCATTACTATCAAATAATCTATAATTTTTTATGCATAGCTTTTTAATAAACATTATATTCCCTCCAATTTATATTTTTTATATATGCCATTTTTCTGGATAAACATAATTTATCTTATCTTGCTTTGCCACATACTTTTTCTTTATCTTAGTTCTATTAGATTTTAACTCAGGTAAGGCTTGTCTACAATATTTATCCAATTCGCAAAATATATTTTGGCAATCTATTAATTGTAATGGTCTATTACCAATTTTTTTAAAATCTAAACCTAATCTTTTAAATTCTTCATTTTGATGTTCATACATATATCTAATAATATCTTCATTAGTCATTTTGCCTTTATCAATAAAACATTTTTTTATTCCACGAAGCGAACCAGGACCAGCAATTGTAAATTCATCTTCTTTCCAATTTACAACTTCACTATAATTTATATCAGTTACTAATTGATAAGCCATAAAATTTCCGATTAAAGGATAACTTTTAATAATATTAAATGCTTCTTCCATAGTTTCGCATTTAACTATTTTATTTTGTATTTTATCTTCATTAAACATTTTATTAAGTAATGCTAAATGATTATCATGTTTTCTATCATATCCAAAGGCTTTATTAGCACAACTAATATAAGCATCATTATAAATTTTAATTCCATTTGAAATAGCTTTTTCTAATACATTACTATACTGGCTAATATTGAAATTATTTAGAGTAATATCTTTAAAGTTATTTAACAAAAGTTCCCAAGTAGATTCTTTATTAAATAATTTAAATAAAAATATTCTAAACAACATATCTTCATCAGAATAGCTTTTACCATTATAAATTACATTTTTTAACAAATACTGGCTAACTCTATCATTAACTCTATAACTATTACAAAATTTATACTCTTGCAATATAGGGTCTGTAGTCCAAGGAGCAGATTCACCATTCAATTTTTTTATAAATATATTTTGCCTTTCGTAAGCAAAATACCAATATAAATCATAAACTTCTTGTCTTTTTTTCATATCTACCTCATACATTTTGGATCTCTTGAATTTATACATTTCCTTAATACTTTTACTTTATCTTCATCTTCGGTATAATTTGCTATTATTTTTTGACCAATGCAACCACTTTTGCATATTTTATAATCTTTACAAGTAGAACAAGCATTATCTGTGTTTAAACTTCTAATATTTAAAAAATAGGATGAATTATACATTTCTTCAAGAGTGTTTTCTTTAATATTTCCACTAATACCAAGTTTAGTAAAATATTTTATAGAATCACAAGGATATGCAATACCGTCAAATCCAATAATCATAATTTCATCAGCAATAATACAAGGGCTATTTTCAACACATAGAATATTCCATGGACTGCCTAATCTTATTTTTCCTTTATTTCCAAGACTTAAATACCACTCTTTTATCATCAACAATTCTTGTTTAGTTAAATCCATTTCTGTTATTCCTTTACCATGAGGAACAAATCTAAGCAAACTAACTTTATCAAAATAAGATTTATCATTAAATAAATTTAAAGTACTAGTTACAGCGTCATTCATTTTAAGAATAGAGTCTTTTGAAACTGTATAATGAAACCCTAATTTAGAATTATAATCTTTAAAAACTTTATCAAAGAAATCAATATGAGAATATGTAGATAAATCTTGTTCATCTGATAAAGTATCAGCTAAAGAATATATAATTTTATTTAAACCATTATGTAATAATTCTCTATATTTATTTAAGTTATTTTCATTTCTATAAGCAAAAGTATATAGTGTTGAATTCATACCTAATTCTGAAGTCACTTTTATTAACTCTGGCAGTCTTTCATACATTAAGGGTTCTCCACCAGTAAATACTATTGTTTCTACATTCATGTCTTTGGCTTCATATATAATTTTTTTTACATCTTCAAAATCTAATTCTTTAAAATTATTGGATCTATTAGTTGCACTGCTTGAGCAATGCTTACAATTTCTGGCACATCTATTAGTAAGTTCAATTTTTACTTCTTTTAACATTGTCATTACCCCCAAGGAATTTATATAATATATTATACAATAAAATACAAAAAATTCCCATACTTCCTTGAAAAAATATAGGAATTACTATATAATATTTTTAGAAAGAGGGCGTTATGGTTCGTAAGCTGTTGCTTACCCGCTCCAAAAAGTAAAATCGTTGCATAAATGTGATGTAAATGATTAAATCAATCTGAGAAGGTTGATTTTTTTTGTGCGTTATTGAGAAAGATGCGATGTTTATATAATAAATAATAGCTTAACACTTGTCATCAAGTATTAAGCTATTAAACTTTTCATCATAGGACTAAGCCTATGGCATCGGCATACCGCCTCAAATATCTATATTTAGTATAGCTTTTTTGATACGATAAGTCAATCAAAATACAAAAATTTCTTTCTATACCGTAAATTTTTATTTGAATTGTTTGCTGATATTTTTAAATAAACTAATTGTTTTAATGATAACAAAAATAAAATATTGTAAAGTTTCAAAGTTATTGATATAATATCTTTGAAAAAATAGAAGAAGGTGGAAAGATGCAAAAATTTTCATTAGAATTAGAAGCTCCAATCAAAGGTATTTATTTGAATACAGAAACCATTGACTTATTAAGTATAATACAATGTAAAACAATGGATGAACTAAAAGCTTTTGTTACAAATTGTCCACAACTGAATATTTCGGAAGAAGACTTAATTAACTGGAATGAAAGAAGTATAGAAGATGTAAAAAGAGACTTAGTTGAACAGTATAAAAAAACTTTAGTACCCATGGAGCAAAGTGTAAAAAATTTTGAAAGCGTTATAAAATCAATATTGCGACATTCAGGAATTGATGACAAAGAAATAGAATCATATATTTCAGTATTCAAAAATGAAGGACATGAAGGAATTAAACAAAAATTAAAAACGGAACACCCAAAAGATTATAGTACTTTTGCTGAAAAAGCTCATAGATTTATCGGTGCTGAAAGAGATCAGATAAAAAGTGTAACTTATGAAGAACTATCGGGGATAAATGATGTGTTATCTAATCATAATACTATTTTAATTACTACAGGCTGTTATTGCAACATGGTAGACAAAATGTATGATGAACAAATACATGGCATGAGAAAATACGATTTTGACTATCTTCAAAGAAGTCTAGATTTTTGTTATAGAAATGGAAAATATGTGAGATATCATGCATTATTGGACAAGCATACATTACGAGATATGGTAGGAAAAAGCAAAGAAGACGTTATAAAAGAGTTAGAAGAATATGTAAAGCAATCAATAGACTTTATTTCAAATTATAATAAAGAACATAAGATAAAGGAAAAAGGTATTATATCTTCGGTTGATTTATTTAATGAAATCATTTCTTTTGATGAACCATATAAAAATATATGGGAAGAAACATTTGGAATTTCAACAGAAGAACTAATGGAAGTTTTTCAATATGCATTAGACAACAAACCAGATGGAGTAACTTATGTATATAATGAACCATTCTTAGAAAATCCTGAAAGAAGACAAGCTGTAATAAAACAATTAGCCCAATTCACGCCTGGATTAATTGATACAATAGGAACTCAAATGCATATTGAAATGACTCAAAATACGGTTGATGTTAGACAAAGTTTTGAAGATTTTAAAAAATTAGAGGACTTAGGAATTGGAACACAAATAACAGAATTTGATATGTGTTTGCCAGAAATAGTTATGTTTGACGAAAATGGAAAAGTGCGTTCTGAAAAAGATCTGGTAAATCTTATTAATAATAACAATAATTTTACAGGTGAAAGTATAGCAGAATTTAAGAAAATGAAAATAAGTGAAATTTCAAAAGCTATCGAAGAAACCGGAATACATTTAGATGGAATAACATATTGGTCTATTAGTGACACATTGGATCATAATCTAGAAAGAACAAATAGGAAAACTTATGAACAAAATTTATCAAGAGATATAGCTCGAACTAGATATTCAGGACTATATTCTGATTTAGAAAAAAGTAAGACCATTTCTACTCAAAGATTAGGGCAAGAAACTTTAGAGGAACAAAAAGATATAGCATTTTTAGATGAGATAGAAAATGCACAAGCAAAGCAGCAAAGAGATATTGCGAAAGAGCAAGAAACACAAGAAGAGGAAAAAGACAGATAGGAGATTATATATAGGTTTACAATAGATATGTCACAATAAATGAAAAAATAAAAAATGAGAAATACCAAAAATATGATAAAATGTTTTTAACGACAAAAACTTTTTATTGGAGGTATTTCTCATGAATAGTATAACACAAGATATTAACTTTAAGCAATAAGTAATTAAATATTCTTATAAACACGGAGTAACAGCAACATCAATAGTATATAAATTACATAGAAAAACAATATATAGATGGAGAGAAAAATATGATGGGACATTAAAATCATTAGCAAATAAATCAAGAAGACCACATAGAAGTCCAAATGCACACACAGAAGCAGAGATAAAAATGATAAAAGATTATAAGAATAAAAATAAAGATACAGGATTGGTTGTATTGTGGGTAAAATTAAGGAAAGCGGGATATACAAGAAGTGTAACAAGTTTATATAGAATGATGATAACATTAGGAATTTATAAAAAAACACCAAGTAAGAAAAAAGTATATGGACCAAAGGAATATCAACAAATGCAATATCCAGGACAAAGAGTTCAAGTAGATGTCAAATATGTACCAATGAAGTGTTTAACAAAAGAATTAAAAGAGCAAGGAGAACGATATTTTCAATATACAGTAATAGACGAATATACAAGAATGAGGGTAATATGGTTTGCAAAAGAGCATAGTACATATGAGTCGAGTCAATTTATAGATGAAATAATAAAGAAATTTCCATTTAAAATAGAGGAAATACAAACAGACAATGGATTTGAATTTACAAATAGATTAAGTTATAACACAAGTATACGAGATAGAAAAACACTATTTGAAAGTAAATTAGAGAAATTAGGAATAAGACATAAATTAATAAAACCGTATACACCAAGACATAATGGAAAAGTAGAAAGAAGTCATAGAAAAGATCAAGAAAGATTTTATTATAAGAAAGTATTTTATAGCTTTGAAGATTTAGTAAATAGAGCTAAATATTGGATAAAAGAATATAATAATTTTCCAATGAGACCGTTAAAATGGCTTAGTCCAAGAGAAAAATATTTAGGATATATAAATAGTTAAAGTTCAAAATTATCATATCAGGTATTTCAACGCTAGTGATATCAAATAAGTGTGACATATGTTTGACAAACCTACAAGGAAAAAGACAGATAGGAGATTATAAACGTTGACTTAAAAGTAAAAATATGGTATAATTACATTAAGGAAACTTACATGTTCCCTTTAAAAACATTTGATTGTTTTTGGAGGGAAACCTCCAAAGGCATAATTGAAAAGGAGGTTTTGACAATGTCAAAAAAAGCACAAGAAGTTCGGCAAAGAAGACTTGAAAGTATGGCGTACCTGAAAAAGGGTGCAGAGATTGCCTTTGATTTCGTATTGAATGAATTTGATGAAAAAACGGGAAAAGGCGATTACACACCAGTCCATCTTTTTTTAACATGGGAAGGAGTTCCGAGTACTGTTATTGGTAATTACGGTAAAAGATGCGATGATGTGGAGATTGGGCGTACCTACCACGAAATGTTCTTCGAAATGTTAGAAAAAATGTTTAATGATGAAGAAGGATACACTGCTAAATTCATAGATGGTAACGATGGTAGGGTATCGGAACTTATTGTACAAATTGATTTTGTCTGATGCAAAAGCCCCGGTTGTGGACCGGGGCTTTTACTATAGGAAGCGAAATTTCTTGCAAATTTCCTCCTCCAAAATATAACTTACGAGCCAATCAAGGTTCGTAAGTTTTTTATGTAGTATTGTTATTAAAAAATCAATCGAACTAAAAATATTCAAAAATAAAAAGTACTTTAAAAAATTTTTTTAATTAAATATATAATTTAATAAAATTTTACTATCTCTATTTATAGCA
>OIZE01000038.1_pt1 | contig 144811 bp, 152 predicted proteins | sample 1588421 | NCBI WGS metagenome assembly OIZE01 (sample SAMN03283251) | human gut metagenome | biome: human-associated habitat; material: feces | host: Homo sapiens | place: USA | collected 2013 | reverse complement strand
TTTCTCTTTCCCCCGGTAGAACCGGGGGTTTATTTCCGCGCATAAATGCACCAAACAAAAAACCTACCGCAGTTCAAGCTACGGTAGGTTTTTCTATGTCATACCATATATAACATACTAAGAAACTTATTGCTTAATCTTTCGGAAAATGGGCTTTGATAGCCGCAAAAGATTCGTCGCTGATGTCATGCTCTATCTTGCATGCGTCCTCGGCGGCAATTTTCGGGTCAACTCCCAGCTTCACAAGGAAATCCGTCAGAACGGTATGGCGCTCATAGATTTTCTTTGCAACATAAAGTCCGTCGGCAGTTAAAGTGATGTAGCCGTCTTTATCGACAACAATATAGTCGCCGCTTTTGAGCAGACCGACAGCACGGCATACGCTTGGCTTGGAAAAGCCCATATACTCGGCAACATCAAGCGACCTGACGGCGCTGCTTTTCTTTGAAAGAATATATATAGTTTCGAGATACATCTCTCCGGATTCCTGTAAATGCATAATAAAGCCTCCAAAATTACACTTTTAATATTATATCACAACAATCAAATAAATTCAAGCTCAGTTATGGTTATCTTTCTTATTATGAACTCACAAAAATAAATAGTATTTTAGTTAGACGCGGCTAACTGTTTGTTCATACTGACAAATATCGTCGCAAAAACAAAAAAATTCGTTTTTTATATTGACATTTCTGCTTTTTGGCGATAATATATTTTTAGTTAGCGAGAGCTAACCTTATTTAAAGCCTTCGGTTAGTCTAAACTAACCGGCGAAAGTGAGGGATTAGCTATGATGCCTTTGGCACTTGCAGATGTCGGTGAAATGAACACCATTAAAAAAATCGGCGGAAGTCCGGAAGTCAAGAAACATCTTGAAAATCTCGGATTTGTAGTCGGCGGTAACGTGATGGTCATTAACACGCTCGGCGGTAACGTTATCGTCAACGTGAAAGAAGCCAGAGTCGCTATAAGCGAAGAAATGGCAAGAAAAATAATGATCTGATTCGTAATCGAATACCAAAAAGGTATTTCAAATAATCTGTACAATATTAAGGAGGATGAGACAGATGAAAACTTTAAAGGAAGCAAAGGTTGGCTCTACGGTCAAGGTTGTCAAGCTCCACGGTGAGGGCGCAGTTAAGCGCAGAATCATGGACATGGGCATCACAAGAGGCGTTGAGGTTTATATCCGTAAGGTTGCTCCGCTCGGAGATCCTGTTGAAGTTAACGTCCGCGGTTATGAGCTTTCGCTCAGAAAAGCCGACGCTGAAATGATTGAGGTTGAGTAAATCGGCTTAACTGACACATACGGGGATTGACCCCTATTTTTTTGAAATTACGATTAGCATAAGCTAATTGAAAGAGAGGAATTTGGTATGAAGTTACGTATTGCCCTTGCGGGTAACCCAAACTGCGGTAAAACTACGTTGTTCAATGCGCTGACCGGTTCAAATCAGTATGTTGGTAACTGGCCCGGCGTTACGGTTGAAAAAAAGGAAGGTAAGCTCAAAAAGCATGACGGCGTTATCATCACCGACCTTCCGGGTATTTATTCACTTTCTCCGTACACCTTGGAGGAGGTTGTTGCAAGAAATTATCTTATCGGCGAACGCCCAGATGCAATTCTTAATATCATCGACGGTACAAACCTTGAGAGAAACCTTTATCTTACAACCCAGCTCACAGAGCTCGGAATACCGGTTGTAGTTGCAATCAACATGATTGACGTTGTTAAAAAGAACGGCGATAAGATCAACATTCAGGAGCTTTCACACCAGCTCGGCTGCAAGGTAGTTGAGATTTCCGCCCTTAAGGGAACAGGAATTCACGAGGCGGCGGAAGCGGCTATCGACGCTGCAAAGAACGGCAAGACAGTTCCTATGCACACCTTCTCAGGCTGTGTCGAGCATGCTATCGCTCATATCGAGGAAGCGGCTGTTCACAATATGCCAGAGGAGCAGCAGAGATGGTACGCCATTAAGATTTTTGAGCGTGATGACAAGGTTCTCGGAAATCTTAATATAGACAAGGCTGTTATGGATCACATTGAGTCCGACATTAAAGCGGCTGAGAAAGAAATGGACGACGACGCAGAGTCCATCATAACAAACGAGAGGTATATCTACATATCCTCAATCATCAAAGCTTGCTACAAGAAAAAGAATGCCGGAAAGCTTTCAACATCGGATAAGATTGACCGTGTTGTTACAAACCGTTGGCTCGGACTTCCGATCTTCGCCGTTATCATGTTCCTTGTTTATTGGATCGCAATGGTCGGTGTCGGCGCTCCTGCAACGGACTGGATGAACGACGGTGTGTTCGGCGACGGTTGGCACCTCTTCGGAATCGGCTCATCCGCTTATAGCGAAAAGGCCGATAATTATACAAATGCAACGGAAGCTGCACAGGCATTTGTTGATTTTGACACGGAAGCAGAAGATTTTGATGCAGGCAAGACTGTTGAAGAACTCAAAAACTTCAAGACCGACAAGCAGTCGGCGGTTATCGGCGTTGAAGATGAAGAGACACTCGCTATCAACGACATGACAGCTTACTACAGCGAGATTCCCGCAAATGCCGATAAAGATTCAACAATCGGTATGACTTATCTTGAGGCTGTTGATTACCTCAGCAAAAACGGCTTTGACGAGCCCGATCCGGCTGACTACGGCGTATGGGTTCCGGGTATCCCGACACTCATCGGAAACGCTTTTGAAAACAGCAATGTTGCCGATTGGCTTCAGGGACTTGTCCTTGACGGTATCGTAGCCGGTGTCGGTGCGGTTCTCGGCTTCGTTCCTCAGATGCTTGTTCTTTTCCTCCTTCTTGCATTTCTTGAAGGCTGCGGTTATATGTCACGTATAGCCTTCGTACTTGACCGTATCTTCAGAAAGTTCGGTCTTTCGGGTAAATCCTTCATCCCGATGCTTATCGGTACAGGCTGCGGCGTTCCCGGTATCATGGCTTCAAGAACCATCGAAAACGAGCGTGACCGCCGTATGACAATCATGACAACAACATTTATTCCCTGCTCGGCTAAGGTTCCGTTTATCGGAATGATCGCAGGTGCACTCTTCGGAGGCTCGGCTATTGTTTCGACTTCGGCATACTTTATCGGTATGCTCGCAATCATCTGCTCCGGTATCATGCTTAAGAAGACAAAAATCTTCTCCGGCGATCCTGCTCCGTTCGTTATGGAGCTTCCGGCTTACCACTGGCCGACAGTTTCAAATGTTCTCCGCTCAACATGGGAGCGTGGCTGGTCATTCATCAAGAAGGCAGGTACGATTATCCTTCTTTCAACAATCTTTGTTTGGTTCACAACTTACTTCGGTGTTGTTGACGGAGCATTCAGAATGCTTTCCGATGACGAAATCGATTCCTCCATCCTTGCAAAGATCGGCAGCGTAATCGCTGTAATATTCAGACCTCTCGGCTGGGGCAACTGGCAGGCGGCCGTTGCATCGATCACAGGTCTTGTTGCAAAGGAGAACATCGTCGGTACGCTTGGTATCCTCTACGGCGGCGGAGACGGAACGGTTTACAGCAACATCGCAGCAGCCTTCACGGGTATCACCGCTTACTCATTCCTCGTATTCAACCTTCTTTGCGCTCCCTGCTTCGCAGCAATCGGTGCTATCAAGCGTGAGATGAACAACGCTAAGTGGACATGGTTCGCAATCGCTTATCAGTGCGGCTTTGCATACTGCATCGCTCTCATGGTAACTCAGTTCGGCAACATCTTTGTCGGCAAGGCAAACGTTATCGGCATCATCGTTGCGGCCGCTATCCTTATCGGTATGATCTATATGCTCTTCTTCAAGAAGTACACCGAGGCTACAAAGCTTAGTCAGAACGTAAAGGTTAAAAAATAAATCTAAAGAAAAAACGCACAATTGAGGTGTGCGAATGCAAAATATACAGAAAACGATTTATGCAAAACGTGCACCGCAATTTGTGCAATATTCCATAATTCAATGTGAAAGGAACTGATATTATGATTTCATGGATTTCACAAAACCTTGCAACCATTATTATATGCCTTGTGCTTGCGCTTATCGTCACCTTGATAATTGTGGGCCTGGTGAGGGATAAGAAAAAAGGCAAATCCTCCTGCGGTTGCAACTGTGCGAACTGTGCAATGAGAGGTTCCTGCCATAAATAGATTTTAGATGTTAGATGGCAGACGTCAGATTGCTTTTGAATTGAATTGCAGATTTGAATTTTGCCTGTCTTATATCTTTAATCTATAATGCAAATTGCGCTTTCGAAACGATTCGTCTAAGCGCAAGCAAAAAATAAAAGCCGTAAGCTGCGGAAAACTCCGTGACTTGCGGCTTTAAACACAATACAGTTAATAAAACAACCGTCTCCCCTATCGTCAAGATAAGGAAAACGGTTGTTTATTTCTATTCTGTTTTAATCGACTCGCTTTTTATTGTAGAAAAACATTGCAACGCCTGCGCCGATGATCAGGATATAGCCGAGGACGCTGAGCCAATCGGGAATGTCTCCGAAAACAAAAAATCCCAACACGGCGGCAAAGATGACCTGCGTATAATCGTATACGGAAATTTCCCTCGCTGGGGCGCATATATACGCTTTTGTTATGCCGAGCTGCCCGATACAGGCAAACGTTCCGGCAAGTATGAGATAAATCAACTGTAAGCCGCTCATTCGCTCATATTCGAATATCAAAAACGGCAGACACAAAATGCACGAAAATGCCGAGAAGAAAAACACGATCCTGCGGCTGTTCTCCTGCTTTTGACCTAGTCGGCGCACAAAAGTATATGCAATTCCTGCACCCATACCGCCCAAAAGTCCCGCAACCGCCGGAAGCACCTGCGGATTGTCAAATCCGGGCTTGATGATGAACAGGCTGCCGACAAAAGCCACCGCAACGCCGATAATTTGTGCAAATTTAGGCTTTTCTTTCAAGAGAAAAATTGAAAAAATGATTGCAAAAAACGGTGAAAGCTTGTTGAGCATATTCGCATCGGAAAGATTCAGCTTGCCGAGCGCATAGAAATTGCAAAGCAAGCCCATTGTGCCGAAAAAGCTTCTGCCGAGCAAATCGGGGATATGCTCCTTGGGCGGAATGAAGCCGACCTTTTCACGAAGCATCATAATAAAGATAAAAATGAGCGCGACAAAATTTCTGAAAAATGCCTTTTGAAATGCCGGCAAATCTCCTGCCAGCTTTACGAAAAGCGACATCATTGCAAAGCCGAACGCCGCCGCCATGATATAAAGTATTCCCTTTGATTTTTGACTGATTTTTGCCATATACATTCTCTGTTTCCGAATATAGATTTTAGACGGGAGACGGAAGATATCGGACCGCTATAAGGGTTAACCTCCGTCGCAACTATTTATTTCAACATTATTATAATCAAAGCGTAACCGATGTCAACCCATGAAAAAATTTTTTTAAAAAACTATTGACTTTTTTTCGCATAAATGATATCATGCAAGTGTGATAGTACAGATATCACACTTAATACACACACCCGAAGGAAGGTGATGCTATGTTTGAGATCGACTCCAGGAGCAGGATCCCGATCTACGAACAGATCAAAAACCAACTGATAACGTGTATCCGCCTCGGAATCTACAAGGCAGATGAGCAGCTCCCGTCTATCAGATCGGTTTCAACTCAAACGGGCATCAATGTCAACACGGTCAAGCGGGCATTTGCAGACCTTGAGGACGAAGGGATAATTTACTCGCTTGTAGGCAGAGGAAGCTTTGTTGCCTCGGACGCTGCGAACAACACATCAATTGCCGAAAAAGCGCTCAAGGACATTGAACCCGACCTGTATTCGCTCAAATCAAAGGGAGTCGACAGGGACTCGGTAATTAAGCTCATCAACAAGATATATGAGGAGGAATAATAAATGATTGAAATAAACAACATAACGAAAACCTTCGATGATTATACGGCAATTAAGAACCTCTCTTTCACAGTCAACGAATCCTCGCTTTACGGGCTTGTCGGCTACAACGGAGCAGGTAAAACAACGCTTCTGAAAATCATCGCAGGCGTTTATCTCCCCGACTGCGGCGACGTTTTGCTCAACGGCAAAAGTCTTTTTGAGCATCCGGAGCTTAAAACAGACCTTTTCTATGTTCCCGACGATTTGTATTTCGGTCTCGGCGCTTCGATGAATTCCATGGCAAAGTTTTACATGGGCTTTCACCCGAACTTTTGCATTGATACATTCAAAAAGCTGACAGGTCTTTTCGGCCTTGACCCAAAGAAAAAGCTTATCGGTTTTTCAAAGGGTATGCAGCGTCAGGCTGAAATGATACTCGGTCTCTCCTGCCTGCCGAAGGTAATTCTTCTCGACGAGTCCTTTGACGGACTTGACCCGGCAAAGAGAAATCTGACAAAAAAGATTTTGCTTGACTACATGGCAGAAAAGGAATGTTCGATAATCATTTCCTCTCATAACCTCCATGAGCTTGCCGATATGTGCGACCACATTGCACTTATCAACGGTCAGACGATTGCAATAAACTGCGCCGTTGACGACATGAACGGCACACGCTGCAAATTCCGCCTTGCCTTCAAGAACGAGGTTGAGCGCGAAGCATTCGGCGACCTCAAAATCAAGAATTTCAAAAAAGACGGCAAGATAGTAACATTTACGGTCTCGGAAAATGTCGAAAAAGCTCAGGAAATTATCAATTCGCTTGACCCCGTGCTTTGCGAACGCTTTCCTCTTTCACTTGAAGAGATTTTCCTTGAGGAGATGGAGGATACGGATTATGACTTTGAAAAAATCTTCTCGTGATCCCTTTGCGTCAATGTTTTGGAACTCTGTCAAAAAGACGCGTTTTGTTCCGATCGTGACGCTTGTTGTGTTGCTTCTCACCACACTGCTCGAATTTGTTTTTGATTATATAAACGGTTATTATGATTGGAACCAAAAACGATACGGACATTTTTGGGATTCCATTCTTAACGGAATACTCCTTGCTGTTCCGATCATAGTTATTTTCGGAGTCATCTCGGGAACCGTTTTATTCAGATTTGTGCAAAGCAAAAAGCAAGTTAACGTCATCTTTTCGCTCGGTCTCAGCCGCAGGAAAATTTTCCTTGCAAAATACCTCGGCGGAATTGTTCCCCTTGCGGCTGCGCTTGCCTTTTCGGCAACAGTCGAGATTCTTGCAGACGTTATTTCCGGCTGTATCGTCAAATTTCCGACAATACACTTAGCGCTGATTTCGGTAGCCGGTATACTCGGAACATATACATTCGCATTTACCGTTGCGGCTGTATCAATGGCTTTTTCGGGAAACATTGTCGAAGCGGGAATTTTTTCGGTCATACTTGCGATTTTTCCGAATTTTTCAGGTATTTTCTTTGGCCATATGCGCAGCATCTTTACCCATGGAGGCGTCGAAGCCTATGGCAAAGACTGGAACTTTTTCAGCCCTTTTTCGGCATTGCTCTTTGTGCAAACAGGCGAAGGCTACGGAACAAACCACCTTCTCCGTATTCTCTATACGAGCGAGAAATTGACCGCCACCGACTGGTCGGGTACGATCACTTGTTTTGTTCTTTCTGCAATTATTTTTGCAATTGCTTATTGGGCGTTCCCGAAGCGCAAAAACGAGACCAGCGGTTATTTCGGCAGAGCGAAGGGTCTCAACGAAATCTGCGGCGCAATGACGGGATTTTACATCGGAACGATTGTTTCCTTAAATCTGACGAAAAATCACAGTGCAATTATCGCGTTCGTTTCATTCATTTTAACTTTTATACTTGTGTATTTGGTTTTCAAATTCCTTTTCACATACAAGCGAATGAAAAATATGAAGCAATCGGTAAAAAGAATTGCCGCATATGTTGCCGCTTTTGCTTTAATTGCTGTTATTTTTTCAACGGGACTTTTCGGTTATTCCTCATATGTTCCGAACGCTAAAAAGGTCGAATCAATTCAAATTTCTTTAGAAATTTCCAATCCGTACGACATAATCAATTACAGCACGAATATTCACGGTGATGAGGTCTACGGCTACTCTCCGATGATAAGCAACGGATTTTCAAGCCAGGTTGAATTATCCGACGTTATTTTTTGGGGCGGAACAGCAAACTTCGGATCTTTTTATCTCGACTGTACGGTTGAAAAAGACAATGAGATTAAAAAAGTTATTGATGTCCACAAAGCCATTGCCAAAGAGGGCAAGATCAAAGCCGATGCGGACAACGCTTGCGGCTACGTTATTATGATAAGCTACAAGCTTCGCAACGGCAGAACGGTAGAACGCCGTTACAGCACCGTCAGCACGGAAAGTGCAATGAAAATGCTCGGCCTCAGCGACCTTGAAGGATTTAAAGACGAAATATCTGAATATTTCTATTATCATTCCCAATCAATGGAAAAGCTCGGGCCTTCGGACTATCTCGACGGTTTCTGTCTGCTGTCGAAAAATCTCAAGAGCTGCAAGTATGTTGACGGACTGAAATACGACTTTATGGAAGCCATTCTTGCCGACCTTGAAAGACAAAGTGCACAGCAGATTTATTTTCACAGTCCCGAGGATGAGCTTGGAGTTATCTATTTCCCGCTTAACGATTCGGTTTCATCAATCCTCAACCTCCGGGATAACGAGATAATCGGCAGCGACGGAGTAATTATCAATGCCGATACAAACGAAATTACGGGCACTGTGAAGGAACGCCGTGCCGGATTTCCGAATCTTCCCGATACGAGTATCTCAATCTCGGGAGATAGATGCATAGTTGTCACGAAGGATATGACAAATATAATTAAATATCTCACTGACAAAAATCTTATGCAATACTTTAAATCCAACGTCACTGCCAATGACGTAAACAAAATTAAGATTGCAACAAGAGCCGAAACGGTCGGCAAGAAAAACTCCGAAATGCTTCCGCTCTTTGCTGCCGGCTATGCCTGCGCCGATGAGGTCAAGTCGAACGACACCATGAGCAGACAGGCAAGCCACGACTTTGCAAACCACGTCGGCGGATCAATCAAGGACAAAGCTACGATTCAAACCGTACTTGACAATACCCTGCTTTACGGCTTTAACGATAACAGTGACCGCATTGTTGAGGTAACATACAACGACGGCTCGATTGCTACCTACGCCTTAGAATCGGACGTTTACAACAAGCTGAATATTAAATAGGAGGGAACAATCTATGAAATATAAACATACAGCGGCCGGACCTTTCTCAGCGCTGTTACGAAACTCTTTTATAAAAACCTGTTTCGTTCCGATAATCACCTTTTTTGCGCTGTTCATGTCAACGCTATTTAACTATATCAACATAAAAGCATTCCATCGCTTTGGCGGTTCACCGTTTGTAAAAGACAAATTTTTCGGATTTTTCTGGAGCAATGTCAGTGACAGCATCCTTCTTGCGGAAGTGCTGATTATCCTCGGCGGCGTTTTCGCCGGAATAGTCCTCTTTTCATTTGCACAGAGCAAAAAGCACTGCAATGTCATCTTTTCGCTCGGCATAAGCAGAAGAAAAATCTTCCTGGCAAAATATCTCGGCGGACTTCTCCCCTTCTGCGCTGCCGTCATTATAGCCGCATTTTTTGAGCTTGTGTCTGTATTCGGCGTCGGTTACACGCCGAACGCACCGATAATCAAGATGGCTGTTTACTGGGTAGTCTGCTTTATCGGAATATACGCCGTCTCATTCACTATAACCTCGGCGGTAATCGCCTATACCGGAAATATTGCGGAGGGCTTGGTATTCACCGCCATAATAGCCGTATTTCCTATGGCTGCCGGTGTGCTCTTCAGCGAAATGAGAGGACTTTACACTGTCGGTGGAATAGGCGTATATGAGGGTGACTGGAACTTCTTCAGTCCTTACATTTATATGTTCAGATTTTTCAGTCCGGGCGAATATGGCGCTCAGGAGCAATACAGCGAAGGCTTGAACATGGTCTTTAGCAGCTATCAGCTTTATTTTACATTCAACGAAAGCGGTGCACCGCTTTATAATCTCACAATTTCCGATTACTCGGGTGCAATCACGGACTTTGTCTATGCCGCAATAATTTTTGCAATTGCTTTTCTCGCTTTTCCAAAGCGCAGAAACGAAATCAGCGGTTCTTTCGGAAGAGCAAAGGGCATCAACGAGATCTGTGCTGTATTTTCGGGAATATATGTCATGACTTTCGGAATGTATGCCGTTGTCGAAGGTACACTCGGAATAGAAAGAGGAAACATGCTCACCTTCCTCTACTCAATCGGCTTCTTCATTGTAGCGTATTTCGTTTTCAAAATGATCTTCGCTCATAAGCGTAAGCTGATATTGAAATCCATGCTCAAAAGAATACCGTGCTATATCGCAGCAATAGCGATAGTTACCACGGTTTTCTACTCCGGACTTTTGGGTTATGCTTCAAGAATACCCGACGCCGAGGACATTGATTCAATCGAGTTTTCTTCTACAATCTCCAACCCTTACAGCAGCGTTAACGATAACGATGCCCTCCATCGCCGTCCGATTTACGGATACGCGGTAATGAAAGCCTACTCGGGCTACACAAGCACCGGCGGCTTTGATCGGTTCTTTTACGGCGAAGGTTATCAGGATATATATTACCCCAAATACTCCGTCGACGATGAAAGCATGATTCACAGGCTTATTGAAATTCACAGGTGCTTTGTTCAAAAGGGACATATCAAGAGCACGGCTTCGGACACCTGCGCAATGAACTTCCAGATAGTTTATACTCTCAAAAACGGCAAAACAATCAAGCGTTACTACAGCGTAACAACGGAAGAAAACGCAAAGAGAATCATGGGACTTAGCGATACAATTGTCGCCAAGAGCGGAATTGAAGAATATTTTGAAACCAATTCCGACGATTACTATGCAAGCGATAACTATTTAAGCAAAGTATCTGCCGAATTGAATCCCGGAAACTATTTCTATCTCTATTCAAAGTATCTTAAAGACAGTTACCGCTGCGGCATGATAACCGATGAGCTGAAAAAAGCAGTTCTGAAAGATCTCGAAAACCAGACGGCGAACGATATTTTCTTCCACAAGCCGGAGGATGAGCTGGGCGTTATAAGCTTTGGAATCGGTGATAATTTCATAGACGATATGCCCGATAAATATTATTACAACGAATACGGGGATCTTATTGACAGATATACAGGCGAAATTGTAAATGATAACACTCTGCAAACAGAACAGGCGAAGGCATCAATGGAGCTTACCGACCTGACGATTGGCGCAATGGGCAACACACCTAAATCATTCGTTATAACAAAGACCATGACGAACACGATAAAATATCTCACGGACAACGGATACATGAAGTGTCTTGAGTCAAAAATCACGGCAAGTGACGTCAAAAGCATGAAGCTTTGCACAAAATCTGAGTCCATCAACAAAACAAATGCCGATATGCTGCCGCTTTTCTCGGGCGGATATAACAGCGTTGCCGATATAAAGAACTTTGATTCCGACATGGATTTAGACATTGATTTATTTTACGCCAATTATCCCCAATTGAATTCCCATTATATCGAGCATAATGTTCCCAACGAGATAACGAACAAGTCAACCATCCAAAAGGTTCTTGACAACTGCTTCCTTTACGGCTACTGCGGCAACAATTACCGAATTGCCGAAATAACCTTCAACGACGGCTCAATCGCAACCTATTGCATTACCGGCGAGGTTTACGAAAAGCTGATGAAGTGAGTTTTGTTGCACAAACATTCCCGCCTCCCTTACCGGTGAGGCGGGGCAGCAGAATTCTATCTCATTATTAAGCAAAATAAGCCTCAGCCACCAAAAGTTTAACCTATCATTATTAAGGTGATAAAATGAAGTTCAAAATCAAGAAGAAACAAAGAAATATCATCATTGCCGCTGTTATTTTAACGGCTGTCATCATTGCTGTCTGCGTACGAAGCGGAGTTTTCAAGCCCAAATACACCTACTCCGGTGACCCGTACGTTTGCCTTGATGCAGGACACGGTGACTATGACGTAGGCGCAGCAAACGGCAACCGCTACGAAAAAGACGATGACCTCAAGCTGACGCTGAAAATCAAGGAAAAGCTTGAAACGATGGGCATCAAGGTTTATCTCACCCGTGATGATGATTCCGATGTTACGCTTGCCGAACGCTGCAAATCGGCAAACAAAAAGCACTGCACGCTCTTTGTCAGCATTCACAGAAATTCCGCCGAGGACAAAAAGGCTAACGGAATCGAAGCGTGGGTTTCAAGAAATTCCAAAGGTGACGAATACACGCTCGCCGAAAATCTTGTCAATAATATCTGCAATTTGACAGGCCAACAGAATCGCGGGATAAAAGAAGGCTTCCGTGACAACTCGTTCGGCGACTACTATATAAATTCCGACACCGATATGCCCTCGCTTCTTCTTGAAGTCGGCTTCATCACCAACGATAACGACAACAAAATCTTTGACGAAAAGCTCGACGAGACCGCCGAGACGATAGCAAAAACCATTTACGACCACATTCAAAAATAATCTCGGACCGTTTCATTTTTGTAAAAAATTTGAAGCGGTCATTTTGTTTCTTTATATTGCATTTTTCGACGTTTGTGATATAATATCAAATCGGTGATAATTATGAAATACAATACATATATTTTTGACCTTGACGGAACGCTTCTTGACACATTGCAGGACTTGGCAAATGCCGTGAACTATGCGATGCGTCAAATGAATTATCCCGAAAGAACGATTGACGAGGTTCGCCGATTCATCGGCAACGGTATAAGAATGTTGATTAAGCGTGCCGCTCCGCAGGACATTTCCTCAGAGGATTACGACAAAACGCTTGCGATTTTCACGGCATACTACCTTGACCATATCGCAGACTTCACAAAGCCGTATGACGGCATTGTCGACGTTATAAAGACGCTCAAACAGAACGGTTGCAAGGTTGCCGTTGTGTCGAACAAAGCCGACGAGGCGGCCAAAAAGGTAGTTGAAGATTTCTTCGGCGACATCTTCGACCTCGTCGTCGGCAAGATGGATCGCTTTCCGTCAAAGCCTGCGCCCGATTCGGTGCTTTACGTCATTGAAACGCTCGGCGCAGACAAGGCAAAATGCGTTTACTCGGGTGATTCCGAGGTTGACGTTCAGACCGCGCACAATGCAGGCCTCCCCTGTGTCGGCGTAACATGGGGCAACCGTGACGTTTCCGAGCTGATCACGGCGGGAGCGGAATATATTGCCGAAAAGCCGTATGAAATTATCGAAAAGACAAAATAGAAAGAAGCTGATGCAGATTCGACCCCGCATCAGCTTCTATTATTTATTCAGAAAGTAAATATTCCGTAGTATGACGTTTCGCCCTTTTCGGTTATCTTGTCAACCTTACCGTTTTTCTGCTTCATAGTGAACTCTGAGCTGTACGGCGTTTTGACATTCAGCTCCTTCACCCTGCCGTTTGTGTCCGTTACAGCCTCAATAACCGTACCGCTGTAGGTTACGCTGCCCGAGGTATAGTCCTTTATGAACGTTCCGTCATAACCGAACTCAAACGGGAATCCGCCGGCGGCATTGTAAACCGAATCCTTTTTTACGTCAACATTTTCGGATTTGATAACCAATCTGATTTTGAGCCCGTTGCTCATCTTGGCAATCGTTGCCGAGCTGAGCATATTTTCCGTGAGCTTTGTATCCGATCCGTACGTATAGGCAGGCAAATCGTTTTCATCAACACCGTTCACAAAATTCCCTGTAAAAGTGTTTTTGTTCGGCTCCATTTTTTCCGACTTTCCGTTAAAAGTATAAACTCCCTCGTCGGATAATGTTACCGTCGCCTTCTTGACAAGCGAATATGTCTTTTTCAGGGCGTCATTATAATACTTGACAATTTCGCCCTTAACCGTCGGGATGTTTTCTGCCTGCTCAAGTCCGACAGTTATTCTCAAAATTTTAAGCGCATCGGATGAGTTGATTTTCCCGTCACCGTTTGCATCGGCATTGGCTTTGTTGAAGCTTTTAACATTCATTCCGACGCTGTATTGAAGCACACAAAGCGCATCGGCGGAATTGATTTTTCCGTCGTCATTTGCATCTCCGAGCAAAGCCGCCGACGAACCGACGGTCAGCGCCGCCGCAAATGTAAGTGCCGTGAGAATTGAAATAAATTTTTTCATTCTATATCATCTCCTCGTCGTTATAATATCAAAATGATGTTGTCTGTAACCGATTTCAGCAATTTCACTTTTGTAGATGTCACCCTCATAATCGAACAGAATGCTATAATAGCTCTCATACGGAACATAGACATCAAACGATTCAACATATCCGTCTTCGTTAATAAATGCCGTGACTTTTGTTCCTATGTACATAATTTGACCACCGTTATATTCAAAGTCGTCCGTTTCGTCATTGATATAATAGAACGGTACTCCTCCGCAATACTGAATTTCGGGAACTTCAGAAAGTCCGGCTTCTTCAAACCACAATTCCAGGTTTACTTCATATCCGTTTTTTATCTTTTTTATGGAAATTTGCTTAATCATTTCTTCGGTCAGCAACGAGTTAGGCGCAATATCTTCAGGAGCGTTGCCGTATTCATCAAGTCCGTCCGTGAAGAAATAATTGTATGTATCAGGTCCGAAATTCATTCTCTGTCCTTCATCAGTCACGGGAATATCGACCCATAATCCATAATCATCTGTCACAGTTTCCTCTATTTCCTTTGTTTTTGCATATGTTTTATCAAGTGCACTGTTATAAAAAGACAATATCTCCTGTTTTTCGGACGGCAGCTCATATGTTTTTTCCAAGCCGACCGTTATTCTCAATGCCGACAAAGCATCTGCCGAATTGATTGCACCGTCGCCGTTTATGTCCGCTGCGGCACGATCAAAATTCCCGCCGACATCCAAGCCGACTATATATCTCAGAATTGAAAGAGCGTCCGTTGAATTAACTTTTCCATCCCGATTTACATCGCCGAGAAATAACATTGCCGACGAACCGACGGTCAGCGCCGCCGCAAATGTAAGTGCCGTAAGAATTGAAATAAATTTTTTCATTCTATCATCTCCTTAAGTAAATTGTTCGACCGTATCACGAATTGTATCGAGAAACGCATCCTCACCCCATGTGTTGATTTTGAAAAAGACTGCTTGACTTCCGCCCGAGCTTATTGCCGTGAGATGCACGTCTTCTCCGCACGCAAAAAGTGTGACGCTCAGGCTGACTCTGTTGCCGCCTATGTAGCTGTAACGCTCATAGACCTTTACAGAGCAGGCACAATTCCCTTTTTCGCAATACGACTCGTCCTCAACGGAAGCAGAAACGCTTTTGTTGACCGCCCTGTCAATGGCTTCACTGATTTCAAACAATGAACCGTGAAGGTCACACTCAAGCATTGCCATATATTTTCTCCTTTTTACTCTCAATCTTCTTTATCAAGCTCCTGCCGATATCATGCAAAAGCTTATATGCTGCCGGGAAGACCTCTTCGGGGAAATTAACAAGAAAATCATCAGATTCAAATGTAAGATCGCCCTTATAGTCAATCTCGGCAAGAGCCTGAGTGATTTCCTCCCAGTCGAGATCAAAGAAATACGGCGGACAATGCCTGTCCTCAAGATAGTCATTGTCATGGACGTGCAGACAGCCGACATTATCGTGGCCGAGAGTTCTGAGCATTTCGGGAGCCGTTGTTCCGACAAGGCCTGCGTGTCCTATATCGACGCAAGCGGTAAAATATCTCGGATCAAGCATATCCATCATGTCTTTGAACTCCTCGCCGACGCTGCAAATATTCGGAATAATACAATGTCTGCGGCGATCCCTGCCGAACATATTCTCACATGCGATTTTTATATTATATTCCTTGCAAAGCGGAATAAGATTATTGTAAAACTCGGCATTAAGCTCAAGATTTCTCTTGCTGTCTTTGCCGTAATATGTCGGATGAATTACAATATTTTTCGCTCCGAGAGTACCTGCGATTTCTATTGAACGCTTGATTTTTTCAAGAATTACCGTGTTGTATGTATCCTCCCCGACCTTAAAGCTCGGAAAAGGTGCATGAGCCTGATTAAAGTATTTACCGTAGCTTTCAACGATTTTCTTTACTTCGATCACATGCTCGAGATATACGGGCTGATTAAGGATATTATCGTCTGCCTGCATACAGAACATTGAATAGTCCAATGCATCAAAGCCTGCCTCGCATATCATGCGAACACATTTTTCGTCACCTAAGCGTTTTGAGCCCACTTCAGTCTGAGTTGATAATACCATTTTAATCAAGTCCTTTCGAGTAATAGTTGTTTAAAAAAGCGACGTTTATATCCGATGAAGCTCTACGCCCTCATTCGGCTTCACCGACAGCTTCCCTACGGGCGCCTTTGTGTAAATTTCACTTATCCGCCTTAATTCCTCTTATCGAGAATGCAAAAGAATAATTGCCGCTGTGCATCTTGTACGGCTCATGTAAACACGCCGTGCCGGGCATATCGCCGCCGACGCCTCGTTGTTTCGCATCAATGCAAAGCGAATAATATTCATCCTTGGTGAGCTCGTGATTATGCATTGCTTTCTCAATTTTTTCCTGAGAATAGCTGTGCATGGAGAACTCAAACGGGAAATCAGAGCTGACGGAGAAGCCGTTGCCGCTGTCATCCGTAATTTCAAGCGAACGCACATCGGTTCGGTTGCCGTTTTCCTGCGGTCTCATATAATAATGGAAGAGTTCATCGGCCTTCTTATTGAATTCAGAAATGCGCTGTCCCGTTTTTCTGTCACAATACGACTCCTCGGGGCCTCTTCCGTACCACTTGACATTGCAAAAATCCTTGTTTATTCCGAGTCTTACACCCGAACGCAGCATCGGAAGTAAGGGACTGTTCATATTTTGTCCGATGCTTACACTTCCGTCGCTGTTGACGATTATATCAGTCTCAACATGACCTGCAAACGGTGCAAACCAATGAATATTTACTATACATGATCCGCTGAACGGGAAGATAACAAAGCTCTTTATGCTGACGCTTCGGCTTGTTATATCCCAAAGGTAGAGCGGATTGAGGCGTTTGAACATCGGGGCAAAATTAAAATAGTTTGTGTCGTTATCAGTCAACGGGCGGAAGAAATTCGGCTTAAATGAAAGCGAATTGTCAAGAATGTTTCCGCTGCCGAAGTCGATTCCGTAAAGCTTTTTATTTTTAAAGGTAACGGTTGTGCCGCTTGCAATTATCTTGTGGACGTTGCCCTTTGAGAGAACCTTGACCATGCCCTCTCTCGGCTCGGGCTTCGCCTTTTCGTTGCTGAGAGTGAACTGATTGAAGCTGATTTCATCGCCGCTCTTGTGCCACTCGTTTTCATTCTTATATCTAAACGAAAGTGTAAGAATATATTCTCCCGTTTCGAACTCGGCAGAATACGGGATTGAGAGCGTCTTTACCGTCTGCGGAGCAATTCCGTCGAGTGAGATTCTACCGCTTTCAAGCTCCTTGCCGTTCTTTGCAACGGACCATTCGAGATAGCAATAATCAAGCGGAATAAAGTAATTCTTATTCTTTATCTTAACTCTTTTTCTTTCAACGTCGATATCCTCGGCGCAGACATTGGAATAGACCTGCTTGACCTCATAATATGCCGGGTGCGGCGTGCGGTCGGCGGCAATTATTCCGTTGGCGCAGAAATAGAAGCTTGACCAGCCTTCCTTAAAGTCGCCGCCGTATAGCCACTTGCCGTCCTTGTGTATCGCCTGATCGACGAAATCCCATATAAATCCGCCCGTCATGTGGTCGTACTTTTCAAAATCATCAACATATTCCTTGAAATTGCCGAGGCTGTTCTCCATTGAGTGAGCATACTCGCAATAAATTACAGGGTGATCATCGAATGCCGATTTCGGAACGTCCTTGTTGTCGGCGGCAAGGGCATTGGCTATGTTGTCAAACAGTGTCGCCGTGATTGCTTCCCGATGAACGAGCTTGTCAACAACATTTTCCATCGGGTACATTCGGCTGATAAAATCAGACTTTGTGAGGTCAAAATCGCCCTCATAGTGTATCGGATAAAGGTCACAAAGCTTCAAAATCGCCTTTTTCATCTCGGCGAAATTCGATCCGTCTCCCGCTTCGTTGCCGAGCGACCAGAAGCAGATACAGGCGTGGCTTCTGTCACGCAAAACCATCATCTCTGCCCTGTCAATTACTGCCGAGGTCCAAAGCGGATTGCCGCCGGGTACATTCTTTCTGCGTACACCGTGACTTTCAACGTCGCACTCGTCCATTACATAAAAGCCAAGCTCGTCACAGAGCTCATAGAAGAACGGATCGTCCGGATAATGACTGGTTCTTATGGCATTGATGTTGGCCTGTTTCATTAGGTAAAGATCCTGATAATATCTCTCCCTCGGCACAGCCCAGCCGTAATCGGGGTCATAGTCGTGACGGTTTACGCCCTTGATTATAACCTTTTGTCCGTTAATATAGTAAACATTTCCTTTTATTTCAACACGCTTGAAGCCTATTCTTATCTCTTTTTTGACCGAGCAGTACGTGCCCTCATAGAGCTTGACGGTCAAAGTATAAAGCTCGGGTGTTTCCGCGCTCCATTTGCGGCATTTTTCGACAATGCGGTTTATTTCAAGCTCGCCGCTTACCTTGCCCCTGAAAATCTCCTTTTTGTCAAGGTCAACACGGCATGTAACTTCCCTATCCGTGCTGAATTTAAGTTTCAGGTCAAGTATGCCGTCAATGTAGCTGTCATCAAGTGTTGTTCTTGCATAGATATCCTCAACCGTGGTTTCGGGCTCGGCAACAAGGTAAACCTCACGGTATATTCCGGAGAACTGCCACATATCCTGGTTTTCAAGGTAGGTTGCGTCACTGAAGCGCATAAGCTTTGCGGCAAGAGTGTTTTCGCCCTCATGAAGAATATCGGTTATATCAAACTCGGCCGGGGTCATTGAGCCCTGCGAATAACCGACATATTCGCCGTTGATATAGACATAAAGCGCAGACTTTGCCGCGCCGAAATGCAGAATGATCCTCCTGCCGTCAAAGCCTTCGGGCAGAGTGAAGCTGCGGCGATAGAAACCTATCTCGTTCTTTTCGTGGCTTATTTTCGGAATCTGCGATTCGGCAGTCGATACCTGCGGCGGCATTGACGAGCAAAGATAAATCGGCTTGCCGTAGCCTTGCATCTGCCAGACCGACGGAACATTTACCGTATCCCAGCCGCTGTCATCAAAATCGGGACAGAAAAAATCCTGCGGCTGATTTTCTACCCCCATCTGCCACATAAATTTCCATTTTCCGTTCAGCGAAAGCTTGTATTTTGACTTGCCGTATTCAACCCTGTCTCTTGCGTCATACGGCAAAGCGAGGTTATGCCCGTCTTTTTTGTTCTCACGAAAGAATAACGGGTTTTCCCATTTGTGAAGCGGTTTTTTCAAAAAATCAACTCCTGTCTTTAACCTTCGGTTACTATAATTATATCTATAGTTTGTATGCAAGTCAAATAAAAATTAGTTTATCTTTTTCTTTTTTATACTTTATATGCAATAAGGCAAAAAATATAGGGCTTGTAAAACAAAATCAGCAAATCTTATTGAAAAAAAAAGCCGTTAGTATTATAATAAATCGAATGTTGCAATTTTTGAGGTGTTGGTGTTGAAAAAAATCGGATTTGATAACGAAAAATATGTTAAGATGCAATCTGAGCATATAAGAGAAAGAATTAACAAGTTCGGCGGCAAGCTCTATCTTGAATTCGGCGGCAAGCTCTTCGACGATTACCATGCATCGAGAGTCCTCCCGGGCTTTGCACCCGACAGCAAGGTTAAAATGCTCATGAAGCTCAAGGATCAGGCTGAAATTGTTATTGTCGTAAATGCTTCAGACATTGAGAAAAACAAGATCAGAGGAGACCTCGGCATTACATACGATCTTGACGTTCTCAGGCTTATTGACGCTTTCAGAGGAATCGGACTTCTTGTCGGCAGCGTTGTCATGACACGCTACAGTGCGCAGCCGGCCGCAGATGCATTTTGTAAAAGACTTGAAAGCCTCGGCGTTAAGGTATACCGCCATTACACGATTCCCGGCTATCCGTCCGACGTTGACAGAATCGTCAGCGACGAGGGATTCGGAAAAAACGAATATATCGAAACTTCCCGTTCACTCGTTGTTATCACCGCTCCCGGCCCGGGCAGCGGAAAAATGGCGACCTGCCTTTCACAGCTCTATCACGAGCACAAAAGAGGAATCAGTGCAGGCTATGCGAAATTCGAGACTTTCCCGATTTGGAATCTTCCACTCAATCACCCGGTTAACCTTGCTTATGAAGCGGCAACGGCAGACCTCAACGATATAAACATGATTGACCCGTTCCACCTTGAGGCATACGGCGAAATGACGGTCAACTACAACCGTGACGTTGAAATTTTCCCGGTTCTTGCGGCAACCTTTGACCAGATCTACGGCGAATGTCCGTATAAGTCACCCACAGACATGGGAGTTAACATGGCGGGCAACTGCATCATTGACGATGAGGCATGCTGCGAAGCCTCAAGACAGGAGATTATCAGACGTTTCTATGCCGAACAGTGCTCGGTTAAAAAGGGTCTCGGCAATTCGGGAAGCGTTGACAAAATCAAGCTTATCATGAAAAAAACGGGTATTTCTCTTGACGAACGCCCGGTTATCGCCGCAGCAAAGGCCAAGGCAGAGGAAACAGGAGAGCCGGCAATGGCAATTGAGACGGGCAAGGATACTCTTGTTACGGGCAAAACCTCACTTCTCATGGGTGCGGGTGCAGCGGCAATGCTTAACGCGCTTAAAAGCCTTGCGGGTATCAACGACGATATTCACCTCCTCTCACCTGCCGTTATCGAGCCGGTTCAGGAGCTGAAAGTAAAATATATGGGCAACCACAACCCGAGACTTCACGTTGACGAGGTGCTCATTGCCCTTTCCGTTTCTGCGGCAACAAATCCGCTTGCGAAGCTTGCACTTCAGCAAATTCCGAAGCTCAGAGGTATGGAGGCTCACGCAACGGTTATCCTCAAGGAGCAGGACGAATCCGTTTTCAAAAAATTCGGTATCAACATAACCTGTGAACCGAAATATCAGACCAAAAAGCTCTATCACAAATGAGGAGAACAGCATGGGAAAAATTGTTGCAATCGGCGGCGGACGCTACAGTGACGGCGAAATAATCAATATCTTTGAAAAAATAGTCTCCCTTGCGGACAAAAAGAACCCCAAGGTTCTGTTTCTTCCGACGGCAGGCTATGACGATATCAACGGAGACGAGGGTATTCAGCGCAGCTTTGAAAAATACGGCTGTCAATATAATATTCTTTATCTCACGGATGAGAAAAGAACCGTCGATGATATTCGCTCAGTCATTCTCGATGCGGATATCGTATATGTCGGCGGAGGTGATGTCCGCTTCATGATGGAAACCTGGCGCAAAACAGGGGCAGATAAAGCTCTTATTGAAGCATACAACAGCGGCAAAATCATGTCGGGCTACAGCGCAGGCGCAGTCTGCTGGTTCGATGTCGGCTATGATGACTGCGGCCCGGAGCACAGCTTCATGTTCTGCGACTGTCTTGGAATTCTCCCCTACTGTGCCTGTCCGCACTATGAATCGGACCACTGGCAGACCTTCAAAAAGGCTATTCTTGACCGACCCGAGCAGGGACTTGCGATTGAAAACGGTGCCGCATTGCTTTTCATCGACGGTATGATAGGTACGGTCAGGGGCAATGACGGCGGCGAGGTATGGATTCTCGACAAAAATAATGAACTTTGTCTCAGCAAAATTGTCGATAAAATAAACAGAATCGACTAATCGTCGGTTGACTTTACAGTTAGTTTGTGCTAACATATATACGAAAAAAATAACGGAGGGTGAAACCATGAAAAAAGTATTATCAATCTTTTTAGCTGTTGTTATTCTCATTTCGGGCGTTGTTTTTGCGTCTGCAAAGGGTAATGACAAACTTCAGTTCGACGAGAACGGACAGTTTAAGATTCTTGCTCTTGCCGATATTCAGTCCGGCTTCCCGGTCGGCGAAGCACTCAAGGCTTATATAGCTGAAGCTATTGACGCCTCGGATCCCGACCTTGTTATGTTCCTCGGCGATAACATTATGAGCCCCGAGGACGGCACGGTTGAAAGCTACTGGAAGGGCTACGACGAGGTATTCCCGATCCTCGAAAGCAAGGGCGTCCCGTTCACTTTCGTATTCGGCAACCACGATGATGAGTCCGCTCCGACGGTAACAAAGGAAGAAATGCTCAAAAAGTATCAGTCCTATGACGGCTGCCTTGCTTATGATGCAGACCCGTCGCTTCACGGCTGTGCAACTCACAATCTTCCGATTCTCTCAAGCGACGGCAAAAAGGTCGCTTACAACCTTTGGATGTTCGACAGCGGAGATTATGTTTTCTACGAGAACGGCAAGAGAAGAGGCTATGATTGCGTTCGTGCAGACCAGATCGAATGGTACAAGGCAGAGAGTGCAAAGCTCAAGGCGGTCAACGGCGGCGTAGCTGTTCCGTCACTTGCATTCCAGCACATCATTCCGCAGGAAGCAGCTCAGGCTGTTATGTTCTCTCTTCCGTTCCAGCTCGGCAAGCTCACTAAGAACTTCACCGACGGAACATCCGCTACATATCTTCCAAACTACTTTGCGTTCAACGGAATCCTTTCCGAAGCTCCGTGCCCGTCGCCCGATAACGAAGGTCAGTGGGATGCGTTCGTAGAGACAGGCGACGTTAAGGCTTGCTTCTTCGGCCATGACCATGTCAACAACTTCAGCGTTGATGTTGACGGCGTTACGGCAGTCAGCGTTCCGGGCACAACCTTCAAGTCATACAGCAGCGTTACGGATCAGGGATCAATGGTAATTACTCTTGACGAAAAAGATCTTTCAACCTACAGCACAGAAATTCTTTACACAAGCGATCTTGCGGTTAAGGACGGCTCAAACATCCCGAATCAGGAGCACTCGGAGACTGTTGCAGGATACAGGTTCAGAATAGTACTTCGTCATCTTACTCACGGAATCCTTGCACTTTTGAGAGGAATCTATGCTTGGATCCCCTCACCTCTCGGCAAGTAATCTTGACTGAAAAGTAAATATTTAAGGCAACGAGATCAAAACGATTTCGTTGCCTTTTTTACTTATAATTATTTACCAATTCGTGACTGGAATGATATACAGCTTTCTTAATATCCGATTTTTGTTTTATTTATCCTTTGCATCCTTATTCTTGGCAAATATCATAACAAGTCCTGCGATTCCGCTGATTATACCGACCAAAGAGAACGGAAAATCGTAAAAGCTGCTTAAAAGAGTTTTGTTAATATCCGCACCGGCTACACAAAGAAGTATACCGAACAAAATCAAAGCGATGCCTTTTGCAATTTTATTATTCATAGCGTTTTCTCCCGAATTATAGAATCTTTTCAAGTCCCGACTTGACGGGCTTAGTTACATAGACCTGTTTAACGATTGATTTCAGGCTTTCTGCGGCACACTCGGCTTTCGACTCGTCGTCAAAAATTCCGTAAACCGTCGGGCCGCTTCCGCTCATGCAAGCTGCCAACGCCCCGTAGCGATTAAGAACCGATTTTATCGGCACACGCTCGGGTACCTCGATAAGCTGCTCAAAAATATTTTTACAGCGGCGGCACATCTCATAAAGATCGCCCTGCGATGCGGCATACAGCATTCCGCAGGTGTCGAGGTGGCGTATATTCTGCGCCGTATCAAAAGCAGAGTAAGCCTCTTTTGTTGAGACTCCCCTCTCCGGCTTTGCAAGCACTATCCGGCAATCCGCTAAATCCGGCAGCGGAGAAAGAATCTCGCCGATATTCTGTGCAACACATGTACCGCCCGTCAGGCAGAACGGAACATCCGCACCGACCTTAACGCCGACTGCACAAAGCTCCTTTAATGTCAAACCTGCCGAAAAAATATCGTTAAGTGCGGCAATGACCGCCGCTCCGTCCGCACTGCCGCCTGCCATACCTGCGGCAAACGGAATGTTCTTTTCAATGTGAATTTTTATGCCTGTATTTTTGATTTTGGTGTAATCAAAAAATGCCTGTGCCGCCTTGTATGCAATGTTCGATTTGTCGCACGGCAGAGCCGCTTCGCTGCACGTTATCGTGATCTTTCTGTCGTCCGTTGTCTCAACACTCACCGTGTCGTAAAGTCCGACAGACTGCATTATCATAAACAGGCTGTGATATCCGTTGTCAAGCGTTCTTAGTATATCGAGCATGAGGTTTATTTTGGCTGCTGCCTTGTATTCTGCTTTCATATGTTCTTTCCTTTCGGGCAGTTTAAGTCTGTATTGCGGTAGGAGGTTCATTTCTAAGGTGATTATTTCCAAATCCCCACCGCTTGCGGTGGTGAGGATTTAAAAAACAACCTAACTTTTTTAGTCTTTCCGACTCACTTTCCTATTCTCGTCTGCTTGAGGCCTGTGAACTTCTGTCCCCATGCGTTTGCCCAAGCTTCACAATAGAGGGAGTAATAAGAAACGTTGTTGTTCTTTCGGTAGTTTATGCAGGGCTTGAAATTGCACCAGATGAATGACGGAATCGCAATGACGAGGAACCAGATCGGGCCGAGCAGAAGAGCCTGCCATGTGTGGCCGTATTCATGGATTCTTGTGTCCCGGAGCCAGTCGTCCGGTCGGTCGGGATTCATAAAAATAAATGTTCCGAATGAAATTCCGCCCCAGTCGCCGGGCACATATGTAACCGTCGCATTAAAAAATCTTTCATGCTTGCAGCCCTTGATGACCGCAAAAATTATATAGGCAATGAAGCCGATAAGGTTGATCGGCAATGCCCATGTCCATTCTATAAGATAAAACAAAAACTTTTTCATATTTTTAACCCTCCGTTCGGTTTATTCTAACATATTTTTACCCTTTTGAAAAGAGTATAAAGGCATTTAACCTTGAAAAATAATAAATAATGTGTATAATATATATAACAGTATGAAACGGAGGTTTTAACATGACAGAAGTTACTAAAGATATGCTTATAGGCGATATTCTTGATGCAGACAGCGGCACAGCCGAGTTTTTCCTCAACATGGGTATGCACTGTCTCGGCTGCCCCTCGGCAAGAGGAGAGAGCCTTGAGATGGCATGCGCCGTTCACGGTGTTGACGTTGAGCAGATGGTTGCAGACATCAACGCTTATCTTGCAAGCAAATGATTCGACTTAAGCCGAGGCTTCAATCGGCGGCGGATATGGTTCGTTACGGTTCCCGTGTCGCTGACATCGGAACCGACCATGCCTATCTGCCGACAGCGCTCATTTTGTCGGGCAAAATACCGTCTGCCATTGCGGCAGACCTCAGAAAAGGTCCATTGGAAAACGCCTTGGAAACCGTCCGCTCCAATCATATTGAGGACAGGGTTCAGCTTCGCCTTTCCGATGGGCTTAAATGTGTTTCCCCCGATGATGCCGACGATATTGTTATCGCAGGCATGGGCGGCATTTTAATCTCCGAAATTCTGACAGCCGCCGAATGGGTAAAAAACGAAAAATACAAGCTTATTCTACAGCCGCAGTCGCATGACGAGGACGTTCGCAGATACCTTTTTGCCAACGGTTTTAATATAACAGACGAGACGGTCTGCTTCGAGGACGGCAAGGTTTACATATGTATCGGAGCTGTTTATACAGGCTCAATAACATCACACAGCGAAGCCGAGATTATGTTCGGCAGTCTCCTCACACGCCACGACGAAGCGGCAGAAGCTTTCATAAATAAAAAACTGAAAAGAATAACAGCTCGCCTTTCCGCACTCAACGCACACGGCGGTGACGAGGGCGAAAAAGAGCGACTTGAATCAATAATAAAAGAGGTGGAAAAATGGCAAAGGTAAAGGATTTTTACGGTTATCTTAACAGCATTGCTCCCTTTGAAACGCAGGAGGACTGGGACAACAGCGGAATGCTCGTCGGCGATATGGACGCCGAAGTAAAAAAGGTTGCCGTTGTGCTCGATATCACTCACGAAGAAATCAAAAAAGCCAAAGCAATCGGTGCGGACTTAATAATCAGCCACCACCCTGTCATTTTCAACCCGATAAAATCCGTGACAAGGGGCAGTGTGCCGTATGAGCTTGTCGCAAGCTCGATAAACGCTCTCTGCTGTCATACTCCGCTCGACATTGCAGACGGCGGAACGAACGACAGTCTTGCAAAACTGCTCGGAATAGAGGTCACCCGTACCGAAGATCCGATATTAAGGCTCGGAACGGTTGAGCCGACCACGGCGGAAAATCTTGCAGGCAAAATCGCAAAAACGCTCAACACGAAGGTGCGCTATGCCGACGCAGGCAGAAAAATCGAAAAAATTGCGATCTGCACAGGCGCAGGCTGTTCGCTGATTGAAGCGGCAGGTGAAATTGACGCTTTCATCACGGGCGACGCATCGCACCACAACTTTCTCGACTGCATTCAGGCAGGCATCACGCTCATTGCAGCGGGACATTACGAAACGGAAATAGTTGTTGTTCCCGTTCTTGTAAAAAAATTGCAGACACAGTTCCCCGACATTGAAATTATTGACATTAAACAGGAAAATCCGATAAAATTTATTTGAGGTAATTATGGCACTTGACGGAATATTTCTCAGCAAAATTAAAGATGAACTGCTCAGAGAAATCTCATTCGGCAGAGTTGAAAAGGTTCACCAGCCCTCCCGTGAGGAGCTGGTTATTCACCTGCGCGGCAAAAACGGAGCGAAGAAGCTTTTTCTTTCGATAAGGGGCAACAGCCCGAGAATCCATCTGACCGAACATGCGCCCGAGAATCCGGCTGTTCCACCGATGTTTTGCATGCTGATGAGAAAAAAGCTGCTCAACGCTCAGCTTGTCGATATCCGCCAATCGGGTCTTGACCGTATACTTTACCTCGACTTCAATGCAACAAACGAAATCGGCGATAAAATAAAACTCATTCTCTCGATTGAGATAATGGCAAAATATTCAAATATCATTCTCTTCGACGGCGACGGAAAAATCGTTGACGCAATCAAACGTGTTGACCTCAGCCAGTCGGCGGTCCGTCAGATTCTGCCCGGCTTCAAATATATTGCACCGCCGCCGCAGAGCAAGCTCAACATAACCGACCATACGACAGAGAATATCATCGCACAGATTAAGACTTTCCCGTCAAAGTCTCTTTCGTCTGCCGTTCTCAGCACCTTGCAGGGTGCCTCTCCGCTCACCTGCCGTGAGCTTTGCGGAGAGTTCGGTGAGCTTTACACAGACGAGGTCAGCGACAAGGGCTTTGAGTATCTCTCCGAGAATCTTGACGGTTTACGCAATATTATTATGAATGAACCGGGCGTTCCTTTCATGCTCAAGGACGAGACAGGCAAGCCGGTTGACTTCTCTTTCTTTCCAATAAAACAGTACGGCGACCGCTACAGAACGGAGATAAAGTCAAGTTTTTCCGAGCTTCTTGACGAGTTCTATTACGAATGTGACCGACTCGAACGCACAAAGCAAAAGGGGCAGGACTTGGTAAAGCTTCTCAATTCCGCAATATCGAGAGTTTCAAAAAAGCTCAGTCTGAGGCAGGCGGAGCTGGCTCACTGTGCAGACAGAGAAAAGCTGAGAATCAATGCCGAGCTTATCAACGCAAACCTTTACAGACTCGAAAAAGGTGCGCTTTTCTACGACCTTGAAAATTACTATGACAAAAACAAACCGATTAGGATTAAAGCCGACCCGTCAAAATCCCCGTCGCAGAACGCACAAAAATACTTCAAGGAATATCGCAAGGCGAAGACTGCCGAGCAGCTTTTGACCGGCTTCATTGAGGAGAGCAAGCAGGAGCTTGCCTATCTTGAAACGGTTGCCGACTCACTTGAGAGAGCCGACACGCAGGCTGAAATTGACGAAATTCGTAACGAGCTTTCGCTTGGCGGTTACGTCAAGAAAAAGCGCGGCACTGATAAAAAATCATCAAAGGCCTTGCCGCCGATTGAATACAGGACAACTGACGGCTTTAGGGTTCTCGTCGGCAGAAACAACGTACAAAACGACAGGCTTTCGCTTAAAACGGCCGCAAAAAATGATATGTGGCTTCACACGCAGAAATTTCCCGGCTCTCACGTTATAATTGTCAGCGACAACAGGGAGATAAGCGACGAAGCGATAGTTGAAGCGGCCGAAATCGCCGCCTATCATTCAAAGGCTCGCGATGCAAAGCTTGTACCGGTTGACTACACATATGTTAAAAATCTCAAAAAGCCACAGGGTGCGCCCTACGGTAAGGTCATATACCACGTTTACTACTCGGTCAACGTCACACCCGACCGCGACAAAATCAACGCTAAATTAAGTAAGGTGAAATAAAATGCGACTTCTTGTTATTGACGGCAACAGTATAATTAACCGTGCTTTTTACGGAATAAAGCTCCTTAGCACCAAGGACGGCAAATATACAAACGGAATTTACGGCTTCATGAATATTTTTCATAAGCTTCTCGACGATTGCCGACCGGACAGGGTTGCCGTTGCTTTTGACGTCAAGAAGCCGACCTTCCGTCACGAAATGTATCCCGAATATAAGGCAGGCCGCCATGCCATGCCCGAGGAGCTTAAGCAGCAACTGCCCGTTCTCAAGGAGCTTTTGACGCTCATGGGCTACAAGGTTGTCGAAAAAGCGGGATGGGAAGCCGATGACATTCTCGGCACGCTTTCGGTTCAGATGAAGGACGGTGACAAGTGCTTCATAGCAACGGGAGACCGTGACAGCTTACAGCTTGTCAGCGACACGACGACCGTTCTTCTCGCTTCAACCAAGATGGGCAAAACTCAGACAATCCCCTATGACAAAGCAAAAATCAAAGAGGACTACGGCGTTGAACCGTGGCAGATGATTGAAATAAAGGCTCTCCAGGGCGACAGCTCGGACAATATTCCCGGAGTTGCGGGAGTAGGTCCCAAGACCGCAGGAGATTTAATTCAGCGCTTCGGCTCGGTTGAAAACATTTACAGTAACATTGATACAATTGAAATAAAGGACAAGCTCCGTGAAAAGCTCGTCAATTCCAAGGACAGCGCAATGCTCAGCCACACGCTCGGCACCATTCGCACGGACGCTCCGATTGATACGGACATGGATTTCTACATTCCGTCCGTTCCCGACAGCGGCAAGGCCTCAAGGCTTCTTGCTTCGCTTGAAATGTTTAAAATGATTGAAAAATTTGACCTCGGCAAGGGCGAGCAGACTGATATCGAAACAGTCAGCATTCCAATCAAGCACCTTGAGTCGCTCTCGGAAATCAGGCTCGGCGATAAGGCTTATTTCATTCCCGAATTTTCGGACGGCGATATAATTTCAATCGCTTTCGACTGCGGCGAATTTATTGCCGTTGTTGATAATAACAGCTTCACATTTGCTTTTGAGCTTGCCGATATTCTCTCAAATGAAAAAATCGAAAAAATAACCTGCGATGCCAAGCAGCTCTATTCATGGGCGTTCATGCGTGACGTTCGGATAAAAGGAAAAGTAAGCGACATCATGATCGCAGGCTATATTCTTAACCCTTCGGCGAACGACTATTCGCCTGTAAGAATGGCGCAGGAATACGGTGCACTCTGTCCCGAAATAAGCGAGGAAAATGAGACCGCTCTTAAAGCCGCCGCTTTAAAGGGCGCATGGGAAAAGGTCATCAAGCAAATCGAGGAAAATGACCAGCTTCCGCTCCTATACGATATTGAAATGCCGCTTTCAAAAGTGCTTTCCTCAATGGAGGTTACGGGATTTCTTGTTGACCGTGAGAGCATTCAACAATATGGAGCGGTGCTTGAAGAAAAAATCAACTCCCTGGTCAGCGAGATTTATGACCTTGCAGGCGAGGAATTCAATATAAATTCGCCAAAGCAGCTCGGCACAATCCTTTTTGAAAAGCTCGGACTGCCGGCAAAGAAAAAAACAAAATCGGGTTATTCGACCAATGCCGACGTGCTTGAAGGTCTTGCACCCGATTATCCGATAGTTTCGCTCATTCTCGAATACAGAACGCTTGCAAAGCTCAAATCGACCTACTGCGACGGCTTGCAGAAATGCATTGCGCCTGACGGCAGGATTCATTCGACGCTCAACCAAACCGAGACAAAGACGGGTCGAATATCGTCGACCGAACCTAATCTTCAAAACATTCCCGTCAGAACTCCCGTCGGACGCGAGCTGAGAAAATTCTTTATTGCCAAGGAAGGCTGTGTGCTCGTTGATGCCGATTATTCGCAGATTGAGCTTCGTGTTCTCTCTGACATTGCGAACGACGAAACAATGATATCCGCCTTCAACAACGGCGACGATATCCACACAATAACGGCTTCGCAGGTTTTCAACATGCCCGTTGAGGCGGTAACTCCGTTGATGAGAAGCCGCGCCAAGGCGGTCAATTTCGGCATAGTTTACGGCATCGGCGCATTCTCACTCGCCCATGATATCGGCGTAACGAGAGCCGAAGCCGACAAATATATCAAAGGCTATCTTCATCATTTTTCGGGCGTTGACAGCTACATGAAGAATGTCATTGCCAAGGCGAAGGAGGACGGCTATGTTCAGACTCTGTTCAAGCGCCGCCGCTATCTGCCCGAGCTTGCCGCGTCGAATGCTATGATCCGCAACTTTGGCGAGCGTGTCGCAAGGAATATGCCTATTCAGGGAACCGCCGCAGATATAATCAAAATTGCAATGGTTCGTGTCTACGACAGGCTTGAAAAAGAAAATCTCAAATCAAAGCTCATTATGCAGATCCATGACGAACTTATTGTCGAGGCTCCCGAAAATGAGCAGGCGCAGGTTCAAAAAATCATCCGTGAAGAGATGGAAAATGCATGTAAGATGAAGGTAAAGCTCACCGCAGATGTGCATTGCGGCAAGAGCTGGTACGACGCAAAAGGATAATGCAAAATGAAGGTTGTTGTTACGGCAAGAAATTTCTCGACAGATGACAAAACAGCATTGCAAATGCTGCAGGATGCAGGCTTTGAGGTTGAGGATCACAGCAAAGAGGACATAGGCAGCGGCACGGACGAGGAGTATATACGTTCGCTTGTGCTTGACGCCTACGCAGTTATATGCGGTCCCGAAAAAGTAAGTAATAAAGCAATAGCTGAAAGCAAAAATCTTAAAATCGTTTCCCGCCGAGGAATCGGCTACGATTCTATTGATATTGATTTCTGCAAAAAGAACGGCGTTGCAGTTGCCCGTGCGCTCGGTACGGTTGAAGGCTCGGTTGCAGAGAGCGTTATGGCATATATTCTCTATTTTGCAAGACGAATCGACCTGCAAAACGAGAGCATGAACAAGGGCGAATGGAAGCGAATCATGACCCCGGGCGCAAAAAGTCACACGCTCGGCCTTATCGGATTCGGCGGAATCGGCAAGGAAATCGCAAAGCGTGCCGTTCCGTTCGGTATGGACGTGCTTTACTATTGCCGCCACCCCAAGGATGAATTCGGTGCACATTACGCCGAGCTTGACGAGCTTCTCGCAAAAAGCGATTACGTTTCAATCAACGTTCCGCTCAACGAAAGCACGGTCAAAATGATAGACAAAAAAATATTTTCAAAAATGAAGGACGGAGCAATTCTAATCAACACGGCAAGAAGCGGAATTGTTGACACAAATGCGCTTGTCGATGCGTTGAAATCGGGCAAGCTCTCGGGTGCGGCAATTGATGTCTTTGACAATGAGCCTTGCACGGACTCCCCTCTTATCGGTTTGCCGAATGTTGTTTTAACACCCCACACAGCTCCTTTTACAAAAGAAAATTTCCGTGAAATGAACAACAGGGCTGCCAAAAGCGTTATCGAATTCTTTGACGGAACGCTTGACAGCCGCTATCTGATAGGATGATAATATGACAATTACCTTTGTTTGCACCGGCAATACCTGCCGCAGTGCAATGGCAGAGGGCATTTGCAAAAGGCTCATTGCCGACAAAAAAATCGAAAACATAACCTGTCAAAGCTGCGGTCTCGGTGCATTTACGGGCGACAGCGCATCGCCGCTTGCCGTTTGGGCGGCAAGAATGCACGGTGCGGACATTTCCGACCACCGCTCAAGGCAGATCAACCAATATATTTTTGACGGAACCGACCTCATGGTCTGCATGACGAAGGCACATAAGCAGGCAATAATGACGCTGAATCCGAAATTCAAGGTTATTGTTCCCGAGCCCGAAATCTCCGACCCTTACGGCGGTGACGAGGACATTTACTCCGCCTGTGCGGATCAGATTGAAAGCTTCGTTTCAAGGCTTCTCGATGCCCTGACTGCCGAAATCAAGCCCATGTCCGCCGAGCACGTTTCCGACATTGCCGAGATAGAAAAACTCTGCTTCTCCGCTCCGTGGACGGAAAAAGGGATCGCCGAGGAGCTTGACAATGATAACGCTCGTTTTCTCGTCGCTCAGTCTGGCAAAAATGTTCTCGGCTACATCGGCGTTCACGAGGTTTGCGGCGAGGCATATATTGACAATATCGCAGTGCGTCCCGATTACAGGCGGCTCGGCATCGGCGAAAAGCTTCTCAAAACGGCGCAGGAAAATGCGTTCGGCAGAAAATGCGAATTTATTACGCTTGAGGTTCGCAAAAGCAACGAAAAAGCGATTTCGCTATATAAAAAGCTCGGCTACCAAACGGCAGGCGAGCGCAAAAATTTCTATACAAATCCCGCCGAAGATGCGGTCATCATGACATTGAAAGAATGTGATATCAAATGAAAATATTATCCCTCGAATCCTCGTGTGACGAGACTGCGGCCGCCGTCGTTGAAGACGGCAGAAAGGTACTGTCAAGCGTTGTAGCTTCTCAGGTGCAGGAACATATTATCTACGGCGGAGTTGTGCCCGAGATTGCATCGCGTCGCCATGTCGAAGCCGTTTCCGGCGTTGTCAACAAGGCTCTGAGTGATGCTGGCTGTACACTTGACGACATTTCGGCAATCGCCGTTACATATGCGCCCGGACTTATCGGCGCACTTTTGGTCGGTGTGAATTATGCAAAGGGTCTGTCGCTTGCGAGCGGTATTCCGCTTGTTCCCGTGCATCACCTGCGCTCACACATTGCCGCAAACTACATCACCCACCCCGAGCTTGAGCCTGAATTCCTCTGCCTCGTTGTTTCGGGCGGACACAGTCACATTGTCGAGGTTAAGGACTATACGAAATTTAAAATCGTCGGCTACACGCATGACGATGCGGCAGGCGAAGCAATGGACAAGGCGGCAAGAGCAATGGGTCTGCCCTACCCCGGCGGTCTGAACCTTGACCGTGTTGCAAAGGACGGCGACCCGACGGCATACAAAATGCCGCACCCGAGAGTTGACGGCGCACCTTACGATTTCAGCTTTTCGGGGCTGAAAACCGCCGCATTGAACACCATAAATATTGCAAAGCAGAAGGGCGAGGAGATAAACGTTCCCGACCTTGGCGCATCGTATATCAAGGCGGTTGTGCGTTGCCTGACCGAAAATACGGAGAAAGCGGCAAAGGACCTCGGTTATAAAAAGATCGTGCTTGCCGGCGGCGTTTCGGCCAACTCGGTTCTCCGCAGGGATATGGAGTCTCTTTGCAAAAAGAACGGCTGGGAGCTTTTCGCCCCCGAGCTTAAATATTGCGGCGACAACGGCGCAATGGTCGGCGCACAGGGCTATTATGAATTCATCGGTGGCAATACCGCCGATATGTCATTGAACGCCTATGCGACAATGAGTATTGAATAAGACAAAATTTCAGCCGCAAAGCAAATTGTGACGTTTGCTTTGCGGCTGTTTTTATTTATTGTCTTTTGATTTGTTCTTTCCTGTCAGCTTATTCAAAATTGTTGCACAAATTATTATAATTCCTATAACAATAAAAATTCCAAGCATACCTTTTCCCATATACGGGAGCGTTTCTATGAAAGCGTACGGATTAAAACCTAATAAATTCATAAATAAATCTCCTTTCATCATGCAAAAAAGTTAAGTATGAGACCGCCGGCAATTACCGAAGCAATCTGACCCGAAACATTAACGCCCATCGACTGCATAAGCAAAAAGTTATGAGGATCCTCGGCAAGGCCCATTTTGTGAACAACACGGCCCGACATCGGGAAAGCCGAAATTCCGGCGGCACCAATCATAGGATTGATTTTTTCCTTGAGGAAAAGATTTAAAAATTTTGCAAAAATAACACCGCCTGCAGTATCGAATATAAACGCTATAAATCCGAGGCCGAGAATAAGCAGCGTCTCCCTCCGAAGAAATTTGTCAAACTGCATCTGAGTCGCAATGGTAATTCCGAGAAAAATCGTGACAAGATTTGCAAGCACTCTTTGCGCCGTTTCAGACAACGAATCAAGCACACCGCATTCACGGATAAGATTTCCGAACATGAGAAATCCTACGAGTGCAACGGAGTTCGGTGAAACAACTCCGGCAATTATTGTTATCACAATCGGGAACAGTATTTTTGTAAGCTTTGAAACCTGACTCGGCTTATATTTCATTCGTATTTTTCGCTCTTTTTCCGTTGTAAGCAGCTTTATTACCGGCGGCTGAATGATAGGTACAAGTGCCATATATGAATATGCCGCAACCATTATTGCGCCGAGATATTTCGAATCCAGCATTTGAGCAACCACTATTGCGGTCGGGCCGTCTGCCGCTCCGATCGTTGCTATCGCCGCAGCGTCCTTTATGTCAAAAAACATTGACGATGTGCAAAGGGTAAAAAATATTCCGAACTGCGCTGCCGCACCGAATATCATCAGCTTCGGATTTGCAAGAATCGGTCCGAAATCGATCATTGCCCCTATGCCGATAAAAAGTATCAGCGGAAAAAGCTCATTTGCGATTCCTGACTTGTAGAGAATACTTAGCGCACCCTCCTGCGGCAAGCCGTTTACCACACGGTCAACCACTCCCGAGAGCGGCAGGTTAACAAGAATAACGCCGAAGCCTATCGGCAAAAGCAGCGTCGGCTCCATATTCTTTTTGATTGCAAGAAAAATCAGCAATCCGCCTATCGCCCACATGATAAGCATTCTGTAATCAAAATTATCTACGGCATTTTGATACAGAAAAGAGAAAAATTCCATAAACAAACTCCTTTTTAAAAATTTTCGGAAGAATCGGCATAAAAAAAGAGACTTCTACTGCAATAGCAATAAAAGTCTCGTCATTTAATACAAAAGCGGGTCTTTTTGACCGAATTGACGCTGAATGTAACGGTTTTCGCCGACTACTCCCTTTCGGTGATTATAAATATACCATATATTTTTAAATTATGCAAGCTTTTTTCTGTTTTATCCTTATATTTTCTTTGACAAATTCAAAAAATCAATGTATAATAATTAATCGTTGATTGAATTAAAAGTAATTCAATTTGCAATAATAAATATTTCAGCTTGAAGACACGATACACGGACTCCCTGTCCTGATACGACACAAGGTGCAGGCTTGGCGTGTATCGTTTTACTCCGGCTTTACGGCGCACGCTTTAGGCGTGTGCTTTTTGTTTGTGTTGTAAAGCGACAGGAGGATTCATTATGGAAGAAACAAAGGTCAATTCATTTTTGGAAACGGAGCGAATCGGCAGGCTCATGCGCAAATTCTCATTGCCGTGCATAATCTCCCTGCTTGTCGGCGCGCTCTACAACATTGTCGATCAGATTTTCATTGCAAACGCCGATTATCTCGGCTCTTACGGCAATGCGGCAAACTCGGTCGTATTTCCGCTGACGGTTATCGCCCTTGCAATAGCAACAATGATCGGCGACGGCTGCGGCGCATTCGTCAGCATTCGTCTCGGTGCAAAGGACTTTCAAAAAGCGCACAAAAGCATCGGAAATTCGGTTCTTCTGACCGTCGCTTCAAGCATTGTTCTAATGGTAATTTACTTGATCTTTGCCGACCGAATTATAACCGCTTTCGGCGGCACGGTCAACGAAGAAACCTTCAGGCTGTCAAAGGAATATTTCTTTTGGATTTCGCTCGGCGTTCCGTTTTATATGTTCGGTCAGGCGCTTAATCCGATAATCCGTTCGGACGGCAACCCCCGTTTCGCCATGATCACCCTGCTTGTCGGCGCAATAAGCAACTGTATTCTCGACCCGATATTCATTTTTAAATTTCATTGGGGCATGATGGGTGCTGCGGTCGCAACCGTGATCGGTCAAATTCTCTCCGCTGTTCTCTCACTTATTTATCTTTTTAAACTAAAAAGCGTAAAGCTCTGCAGGGCGAGCTTTGTTCCCGACAAATCGGTTATTTGTAAAATTATTCCGCTCGGAGCATCAAGCTTTCTTGCTCAGATTTCCGTCGTCTTTTCAATGGCGGCGGTGCTCAATATGTGCAAAAAATACGGCGCACTCGATCCGATTTTCGGACAGAACGAGTACGCCCAAATACCGACGGCTGTCATCGGCATTGTTCTTAAATTTTTTCAGATAATCATGTCGATCGCAATCGGCATGTCGGCAGGCTGTATCCCGATCGTCGGATTCAACCTCGGTGCAGGTCGCAAGGACAGAGTTCGTGAGCTTATGCGTTTGCTCATGCTTGCAGAGGCAACCGCAGGACTTGTTGCAACAATTATTTTTGAGCTTTTCCCTACGCAGCTTATCGGCATATTCGGCGCAGGCAACGAGAGCGTTTACTACACGCAGTTCGCAATAAAAGCTATTCGCATAATTCTTTGCGCTACGATTCTTTCATGCGTCAACAAGGGTGTTACGATTTTTCTGCAATCCCTCGGCAGGGCAGGAACAGCAACCCTGCTCTCAGTGCTCAGAGAAATTGTTTGCGGCGTAGGTCTTGTGCTTCTGCTTCCGATTTGGTTCGGACTTGACGGACTGCTTTGGTTCATGGCAATAGCCGATATCATAACCTTTGTCGCTTCTCTCGCAGTGCTGATTCATATTGATAAGAGCTTGCAAAAATCATAAATTTCTGTTTTTCATCAGCGCAAAAAGCAATCTGTACATTTTGTTTTTAAGCAAGCGGAATTTAAGAACTGTCATTCTTGACGAACCGTAATCGGCATCGCTATCAATCGCAGTTTTATAAATATCGGTATCGGCCACTGATTTGACCGTGCCGATTTTTTCTTTCATGTTCAAATCGGAACTTGAAAGTCCGAGCAAAAGTGTATTGACAACCTTCCTTGCATATGCCTTCCACATCGCTTTTACTTCGGCGTCAAAATATCCGTCATCAATAATCATCGCTTTCACGTCCGAAAGCGAATCGGAATTGAGTCTGAATGAGTCGAGGTCAAAGCTGTGAGAAAGACTCGAGCCGAGGTTTCGATAATGATACATCGGTCGCTGAAGATAATAGCCTGTTTTCATTTTGTAAACCTGAATTGCCGATTGGAACCAATCCTCGCCGTGACACATCGAAAGATATTTCAAAAAGTCAAACGACCTGCCGTAAATTTCTCTGCGGCAGCATTTTGTACAAAGTGAATTCATGCAGCGATTCAGCAAAATCAAATACAATTCTTTTTTATTTTTTTTATCGTAAAAGCAGCTTTTTTCCGCCATCTTTTTTATTGTAACCTTGCCCGTTTTGTTATCAAAAATCGACAGATCGAACATGACAATATCGCAGGAATATTTTTCAAAAATTCCGTCAACCGTTTCAATTAAATCATGATCAATTATGTCATCGCAATCAACGGTCAGAATATAATCTCCCGTTGAATTTTCAAAAGCGGTTTTACGGGCAACGTTTACTCCTTCGTTTGCCTTGTGAATAACCTTAACTCTGCTGTCTTTTCGGGCATATTTATCACATATTTTTCCGCTTGAATCCGTCGAGGCGTCATCGACAACAACCACCTCAAAATCGTTAAAGGTCTGGCACAAAATCGAATTGAAGCATTCATCGAGATATTTTTCACTGTTGTAAACCGTCAGCAAAACACTGTATTTCGGCATTGGCTCACCTCTTTTTCACAAAGCGAAATTCGCTTATCATAAAGCCGTCGAGCGGCTCTGTAATTTCAAGCTCGGCACAACCGTTTTGCAAAAAATCTTTCGGCACGTCATAGACAATACTTTGATATCCGTCGGCAAGGAATTTCTTTTCGTACTCCCCGTCACGTCTGCCGCCGAACTGCGGCCCGTCATAAATAACGTTGCCGTTCACTGTAATTTTATGATGATTTATTTTTTCGTTCGGGCGTGATTTATATGTCACTCGCAGCTTATAATCGCCGCCTGTCAGCCCCGCAACATTACAGTTAAAATTGAAATGGTCATAAACCTTGGTAATGCACATCGGAAGCCTTGCATCGGCATTATCGTCCCCTTGGAAATTCATATAGAATTCGCCCTTTTGCTTGCCGCAGACCTCAAAGCCGTGCTCAGCAAACGAGAAATAATACTCGTCCTTTTCAACCCTGTTCCTGTCAAATATTTCAGCAAGATAATCGCTGTCGGGGTGACTTTTGATTTTATTAAGAAGATAATTTCTGTCCGTCACGGGCATATCGATCGTGTCAAGAACACAACCTCTTTCGACGTTCATTCCGCCGAAATGCTCAACATCAAGCTGCATTCCGATAAGATTAAAAAGCTTCTCTGCAAGCGGGAATAATTCCGCTCGCAAATCTTTATATTCTTCGTCAAAATCCGTTGAAAGAATTTCTTTTGCAAGCTCAATATTGCCTTTTCTTATCTTAGTCCTTGCGTCATCAATCAAATCAAGCTCAAAAATTCTTCTGTCACGAATAATTTTATCGCAACTCGCTCTGAAAAGAAAAAGAACATATCTCCAGTTTTTCATTAACTTATCGGACTTCATTTCAATAAGCATTCCGTAAACATTTTCAACCGAAGAATTTTCGGCCGGGTCACCGTTCCAGCTCTGCTCCATGCCGAAAATAACGTCAACAATTTTTTCGCAATCCTCACCCGAAAAAAACGCACGGGCATAATCCCTGAGAATTTCACGGAGGTCGGCATCGGGGTCAAAATCAAGTGCGCCGAAAACGAATTTATTAACGTCGTCATTAACCCCTTCGGAATAAGAAACGCTGCCGCAAACATATTGCTTCGTCAGGCGGTGAATCAGCCTGTACTCGCTCGGTCTCGGGTTGATTGCTTCACGGCTGAGCGTTGCGGCATAGGCGTAGTGCCAATCGTCACGGTCAAAGTGAACGGGAATTTCACAGCGCAAATTGTGGCAAATATCCGGGTAGTATCTTATCGGGTATTTAACATCAACAAAACGGCGCATTTCATCGAGCGTAAACGGATGATTCGGCCCGTAAATAAGTCCGTCGATTTCCTCGGGCATTTTTGCCATTTCTTTTATAAACCGTTGGCCCCAATCGGCATACTGATGCGGAGCCTGAGCCGACGGCCAAAGCTCAATGTCCGGAAATTCCTTTTGCAGATCTTTTTTTATTTTTTTGCAGCGCACAAAAAAGTCTTCAGCCTGCAAATCACCCGGATCTCCTCCCGGCGGAAAATAAAAATTAAATTTCGGTATATTATGACAACAGCCGCAGAAATAATCGCTGCTTTCTTCGTCGGAAAGTCTCTTTGCATAAGCGCAGAAAATTGAAAAATTTATATCAAGTCTTTCGCAAATTTGCGATTTAATTTTTGTGATTTCTTCAAAGCTGTATTTCATCAAATCCGTGTGCTTTTCATCGTCGCCGAGACACGCCTCAACCGTGTTCGTTCCGAACATCATCAAATCACGGATATATCTTTCGTATTGCTTTTCGTCCCACGTCTCATATGTATTGTTCATGTCCGTATAGCTGAGCTGATGACCTCTTATGGGCATATACGGTGAATATTTTCCGCTTATATCTTTCGTCAGTGCAAGCTCACCGTCAGTCACCCTGCATTTTCTGAGAAAGACAGAGTAGCCGTAAATCAAGCCTCGCAAACGATGCGCCGTAACCGTAATTTTTTCTTTTTCATGTTCAATCGAAAAATCTTCGCTTTCGCTCTCGTCAACGAGCTTCAGTTCAACGTAACAGTCGCCTGTTTTTTTGTCGAAAACGAGCGGCTTTTTACCTGTTCTGATTTCAATTTCTTCCGCGAAAAGCTCGGCGGCGAATTTTGCTTTTTCCCCGTCGGCAATTATTTTTATGTCTTTGAACATAAAAATCATTTCATCACAGCCTTGATTATTTTTTCAATTTAGTATATCATAAAACAAGGCAATTAAGCAATAGAAAGCGATGAAATAATGATTGAAAAAATTCACGAAAAAAACGTCTGGGATTCGTTAATAAAAACAACTCTTCCCATCGTTATTTACGGCATGGGAAACGGAGCGGATATGATTATCGAAAAGCTTCAAAGCATCGGCGTTGATTTTGCCGATATTTTTGCGAGCGACGAGTTTGTAAGGGGTCACAGCTTCCACGGCAAAAAGGTGCTGAAATATTCAGAAGTTAAGGAGAAATACAATGATTTCGTTATTGTAATGGCATTTGCGGTTCATGACAAAAAAATGCTTGCGAGAGTTAAGGAGCTTTCAAAGGAACACACGCTTTATTTTCCCGACGTTCCCGTTGTCGGCGACGGAATTTTTTCAAGAGAATATATTAAAGAACATGACAGCGAATTTGATAAAGCGTATTCTCTTTTGAGCGATGAAAAATCACGGCAAAGCTATATTGATGTTCTCAATTTTAAAGTCAGCGGTAAAACGGAATATCTCTTTAAATGCGAGAGAGAAAAAGAAGAAATATATTCCGATTATCTTCGCCCGGGCGATAATGAAATTATCATGGATCTCGGCGCATACGACGGTGACACGATAAGAGAATTACTCAACGTAACCGATAACAAATATCAAAAAATTTATGCCGTTGAGGCCGATGAAAAAAATTTCAAAAAGCTATTAGACAAAACATCCGAGCTTTCAAGAATCGAGAGATTTAATCTTGCGGCATGGGATAAAAAAGAAGCCCTCTTCTTTGAAAAGAAAAAGGGAAGAAATTCAAAGCTTTCATCGTTCGGCAAAATTAAAGTTGATGCAAACAGCGTTGACGGTATTCTCAATGGAGAAGAAATTACTCTGTTAAAAATGGATATAGAGGGCAGCGAAGAGAAGGCACTTGTCGGAGCCGTGAAAACAATAAAAACCTTTCGCCCTAAGCTTTATGTTTGCGCCTATCATCGCAACAGCGACCTGTTCGCTCTGCCGCTGAAAATCCGTTCGATATGTCGGGATTACAGAATTTATTTTGCTCATCATCCTTATGTCCCTGCATGGGAATCAAATTTTTATTGTTGTATTGATTAGTCTGTTAATCCATGATATAATTACAGCGAAAAATACTTAAAAAGGAGTGAGCCGATGAGCAATCCGAAAGGCAAAGCATTACCGGATCTTATTTCAATGTATCTTATAATGCTTGTAATATACTGTTTGGATGTGTTTTTTCTCAAATCCGATCTCACGGTTCTCGGCGATAATTTTTATTCGCGTTTTCTTTGCTTAACAGTACTTTTGATGACAATTGTATTCAAAAGGGAACACTTCATAACCTTTGGTATACGCAGAAAAGCAACTAAACTGAAATCCGCATTTATTTTCGGCACATTTTTTTCCGTTGTCCCGATTGCAACTGTTTCAATATTTGAATATATATTTTTTAAGATAATCTATCCAAATGCCATTGATATCGATTTCACTCCGCCGAGCCTCAGCTATGTGCAAACCGAGGGATATCTCACACCGGCTTTATGTATTGCGATTTATATTTTGACTTCTCTTTTTGCCGCCTGCTTCAAGGAGATGTTTTTCCGCGGATTTTTGCTCCACAAGCTTGAAAAGCTTACGACCCTTAAGGTAGCAAACATTTTTCAGGCACTTCTTTACATGACATTCGTTATTCCGAAATTGATACGAAATTTTGCCATGAACTACTACAGTGAGGATATTGTAAAGCTTGCAGCATTTGTAGTTATTTTTTATCTTGTTCACGAGTTTATAACGGGCTTGAAATGGGGCATGCTTGCAAAAGCAAGCGGAGCGGTATATATTTCGATTATCGACAACTTTCTTTATGTTTTCCTTGCAAACAGTCTCCATATTGTAGATCAAAGCACCAAATGGCTCTTTATGATCCATATGCTTGCAACTCAGCTTATCTCCCTTGCTTTGGTTGCAATATATTGTAAAAAAGCTTCTTCAGCCAAATCCGTCGAAGAAAAAACAAGCGAAAAAAAATCAACCGTCGCAGCAAAAGAAAAAACAAAAAATGCAGCGCCGATTGAAACGCATGAGGAAAAAGAAGTAATTAACGCTGAGGCTTTCAACGATAAAGCCGAGATAAGCCCGAGTCAATTCAAAGAGATTATAAAAGAAAACACTGTTCAATCCGCCTTGCCGCATAACGGGGAGCTTTCCGAGGAGGAAATTGACAGTTATCTTAAGGATTTCGGTAAGCCGAAGGGACAATATAATCCGCCTAAGACTTCAAAACCCGATATGACAAAGGAAAACGTTGAAAGCTTTGACGTAGATGATTTTCTTAAAGGCTTTTCAAATTCTTAAGGCATTCACGGCAATCTGTGAATTTCGACTTAAAACAAAAAAGGAGCTGTACCGTTGTTCGCTTTTACGAACTCTGATACAGCTCCTCAATTATTCGGTAATTAGCCCTCTTCCTTCATCTTTGCAAAGCACTCGCTGCAATATACAGGACGGTCTTCTCTCGGACGGAAAGGAACCTTAGCTACGCCGCCGCAGTTAGCGCATGTTGCCTCGAACATTTCGCGCTCGCCTCTGACTGCATTCTTTCTTGCATCACGGCAAGCCTTGCAGCGCTGCGGCTCGTTAACAAAGCCTTTCTCAGCGTAGAACTCCTGCTCGCCTGCGGTGAAAGTGAACTCCTGACCGCAATCCTTACATACTAACGTCTTGTCTTCGTACATGATAATTTACCTCGCTAAATTTTATTTACGCTCTGCGCACGTCCTTAAACGTTATGTACAGCGCAGGCATAGGGGTATCATTTTTCCTTGAGCTTTTTTCTTGCCCTTTGCAAAGCATTGTCAACACTTTTGACGCTTATTGAAAGCATTTCGGCAATAGAACTGTAATTATGACCTCCGATATGGAGCCTCAGCACATCTTTTTCAAGATCCGTCAGCTTTTTTTCGATACTCTCGCTGAGATCCTCGAACCGTTCCTGCATAATTATCATCGTCTGCGGGTCAGACATATCATCGCTGATTTCAACGTCGTCAATGTCAACATATCCGTTGAGCGGCATATGCTTGCTCCGCAGTTGATTTCGCACGGCGCTTTTGATGCGATTGGAAATGCAAACCGTTGCAAAGGTCTCAAACCTCACGCCCTCATCAGGGTCGTACCCGTAAACAGAACCGAGAAGACCTATCATGCCCTCCTGAATAAGATCGCTCCGGCTCATCGGACACCGTCCGACATAGCCTGTGGCAATGCATTCAACAGTCGGCGCAAGAGATGAAATCAGTTCATTCATTGCTGCTTTATCGCCGTAACGTGCCGCATAAACTTTATCCGAATTTATCGGAATTTTGCTCATACGCACACCTCACAGGACTAAGATACGTTTATATGATATCCCATTAATTAATCAATGTCAACAAAAAATCCGTTGTTTTCTCAATTTTTGAAGATTGTAACAAATTTAACAGATATTTTTTGGTTGTTTTAACAATTAAAATTGTACTTATATTGACACAAATATTTTAATTGCACAAACTTTTTATGTTTTCAATGTGACAATCGCTCTGATACATAGATAATATTTGACTTTTTTTCGTCTATAATGTATAATTCAACCGCACTATGCTCTCACGGAGGGATAATTTTGACAGGATTCATTTTTCTTGACAAGCCTGAGGGGCTTACGTCCTTTGTTGCGGCAAACAGAGTCAAGAGAATACTGAAAATAAATAAAACAGGACACACCGGCACACTCGATCCAATGGCAACCGGCGTGCTTCCTGTCATGCTTGGCGGAGCGACGAGATTTTCACAGTACCTGCCGACTCACGACAAGGCTTACCGTGCAAAAGTTTTACTCGGCACCGTCACAGACACGCTCGATATAACAGGTACGGTGCTTCAGAAAAATCCTGTTAACGTCAGCGTTGACAGACTCAACGGGGTAATCAACCGTTTTGTCGGCTCAATAAGTCAGCTTCCTCCGATGTATTCCGCCGTTTCAAAGGACGGCGTCAGGTTATATAAGCTTGCCCGTCAGGGCATCGAAATAGAAAGAGAAGCAAGGAATGTGGTTATTCGCTATATAAAGCTTCTCGACGTTCCGGACGAAAACAACGAATTTGAGATCGAGGTCTCATGCAGTGCCGGAACATATATCCGCTCGCTTGCCGCCGACATAGGTTCCGAGCTTGGCTGCGGCGCCACGATAACCGCACTCAGACGCATTGAAGCCAACGGCGTTTCAATAGACAAAACCGTTACGCTTGAAACGGTTCAGCAATTTGCCGACGAAGGACGAATTGACGAACTGATCACCCCGTGTGACGAAATGCTTCGTTGCTACACTGCCGTCAATGTCAGCGAAAAGCAGGCGACACGCTTTGAAAACGGCGGAGAACTCGACCTCAACAGAATCAAGGGCGAAAAAAACGACGGCTTTTGCCGTGTTTATTCTCCCGCAAAGAAGTTCCTCGGGTTAGGCAAAATCAGCCTTGCCGACGGGACGCTATATGTTGAAAAAAAATTAGTATATTGAGGTTGTTATTATTATGAAATGGTTTATTTTTTCTATTGCAGCTCTGCTTTGCTGGAGCTTTTCGGATTTATTTTCAAAAATCGGCTGCGCCGACTCAAAGGATAAACACAGCGCACTGAAGATGGTCACCGCAGTCGGTGTTGTTATGGGCATTCATGCTGCATACACGCTTATTTTTACCGACGTTGACTTCACTTTTCAAACCATGCTCACCTATTTGCCCGTCTCATTCCTTTACATATCGTCAATGACGATCGGCTATGTCGGACTTCGTTTTATCGAGCTTTCGATTTCCTCTCCGATCTGCAATTCATCCGGTTCATTGGCTTCTATTATCAGCATAATCACAGGAATGGCAGTACTCGTTAAGGCTCAGTACATTGCAATCGCCCTTGTTGCCATCGGCATTGTCGGACTCAGCATTGCCGAAATGACAGAGGATGATGACCTGAGAGCGGCACGCCAGAGCAAAAGCAACTATAAATATACAAAAAGTGTTCTCGCAATTCTCTTGCCGATTATTTACTGTCTGCTTGATGCACTCGGATCTTTTGCCGACAGCCTTGTTCTTGAAAAGCTTGACGAGGATGCCGCCAACACTTCATATGAATTGACTTTCCTCATCTGCGGCATACTTTGCTTCATTTATGTTAAATTCATCAAGAAGGATAAGTTCTTTCCGAAAAAGGAAGCTCCGAAATATATCGGCGCAGCGTTTGAAACGGCAGGTCAGTTTGCATATATCTATGCCATTGCCGACAGTGAGCACTTTGCCCTCTCGGCGCCGATTATTTCCGCTTACTGCGCCGCATCCGTCCTCTGGGGCAGAATTTTCCTTAAGGAAAAGCTTTCGTGGAAACACTATGTGTGCATCCTTCTCACCGTCACCGGTATTGTTATAATGGGCGTTTATGACGGTTGATTTAGGGAGCGGAAAAGATGAAAGGAAAAAGAAAATTATTTATAATAGCTGCAATAGTTTTGACAATTGTTGTTCTTAATTCAATATTTCTTGAGCACAGATATAATTTTACCGAGGTTTATTCCTTTGACAAGCCGCAGGAAATCAGCGAAGAGATGCAAAATATTTTCTGGTTTTCCGTCAGCGATTATGAGAACGGAGTCATAAGCACATCCCCGGAACACTTGCGGGATATCGGCATAGATCCGTCAAAACTGGAGCTTGATACTTCGAAATACACATACATTGTGACAATCGGCTGCGATCTTGTTTCACTGAAAACGAGCTTTTGGCACTGCACGCTCAGGAAAGAATTTCCGCCATTTATGCCAAAGGAATACATAGGAACCGTACTGCTCAAAGAATCCGACAAAATAAAAATATATCGGATACGCAAAACAAATGTAGTATATAATTACCACGGATCAAACGATCCGAAATATGTAAAAATTATCAAATAACTTTAAGGGGCAGTTTACATTGAACCGCCCCTTATTTTTAGCTTTTCTTTCTGTAAACAAACGCTAATGCGACTCCGAGTATCAGAACACCTGCACATGCGGCAAGAACGATACCTGCGGCAATTGCCCAGAAGAGAAACGCAATGTCGAGCGGTTCTTTGATTGCCGTTCTGAATCTTACGATTGAAAGCGCACCGACCATACCGAGTGAAAGAACCACATTCGAGGTTACGGCGAGAATTACAAAGGTTGATATCATTGTCAGTGCCGCAAGAGTTACGCCGAAGCTTGACGAATACATTACGCCGGCGAAGGTTTTTTTATAAATTTAAAAAATGAAAAGGCCTATGCCGAATACAAGTGCCAGTGAAATCACCATATCGAGCGGTGAAACGGAGGTTATGTTCTCCAAAAAGCTGGATTTGAAAATGTCGTTAAAACTCATAAAAAGCAACTCCTTTTTTATTTCATCCGTAAACACGGCATGCCGCATATTTTGAAAAAGCCGATGTACGTGTACTCGGAATCTGCACTATGTCTCTTATCGGTGACGGAAGCACTTCATTCCATTTGACCTCAAGAATTATCGGCGCATCCCCTGCCGGAACGGTTACGCAGTCGCTGTTGAAGAAATCCGTGCAGTTCATTCCGGTTCTGATGTTGTAATCCATTGTCACCCTGACATTTCCGACCGGGAAAACAAACGGCTCACGTACGTAATCAACGATTGTTTTCGGTCTCAGCCCGAGCGTTTCGGTTTTTATTCTGAAATCCTTCAAAAGTTCATTCCCGCCGTTGTCAAAATCATTTCCGTTGACGATAGCCATTGCCTGCTCCCGATCAACAACTGTCTGCTCCTTTGCGCAAAGCCCGTTGACCTTTATCTTTTTTTCAAGAAAAATCAAAGATGTGTCGCCGTTGTAGCATCGAAGACGGAACTTTTCACGTCGGTCAACAACGTTCACCTTTTCAAGCAAAGCCTTGTCGTCAGGATTATCAAAATAAAGACTGCGAATCTTGTATCTTCCGTTGATTGCGTGAAGGTCCTGCTGCATAACAGCCGACAGCCTCGACCTCAAAGCGAGCATATCGCAATAGCCTATCTCGTGCTTAAATTCGTGTCTGAAGTTCATGTTTATCACTCCCCTGCTGTTTTTGTTGTCTATAGCATAACGGGCTTACCTTAGCTGAAGTTTAGAGAATAAATTCTTTGCAAAAAAAATTGCCCACAAAAAATGAGCAAAATAAAAAGCAGATAACCGAAGTTACCTGCTTCATTTGTTTTGAATTTTAATCAATACTTGAACATGAAGAAAATCGTAATGCCAAGTGTAAGAATAAAGAAAACGATTGCGGAAATTCTTGTAAGCTTAACGAGCTTCTGTTCCATAGTTCTGCCCTTACTCTTGCCGAAAAATGTGTCGGCACCGCCGGAAATAGCTCCCGAAAGGCCTGCCGAACGGCTCTCCTGAAGAAGAACAACAATTATAAGGAAAATCGCAAGAATTATAAGAACTGCTCCGAATACATACTGCAAAGCACTCATAATCAAACCTCCATAAGTATTTTTACCGATTTATTTTAGCACACACTTTCACAAAATGCAATAGCAATTACCATAATTTTTTCAGAAAGCAAAGTATTTCAATGAATTATTGCAAAAAATCGGTTTATTATAATATCAGGCGGCAAAAAACAAGCCGCCGTCAGCGGAAATTATAAATAACCGGCGTTTGCAGTTTTCCGCTGTTCGCCGTTCACTTTTTAAAGTGAGCGGCGATTTTTTTCGGACAATATCGTACAAATCGAGCTGTGCGAATTGCGTAGCAAAAATTTTTGTCAGTTTGTGCGGTGTTGCCTTTATATCAGCGAAAGCTGTTCACCGGCGTCCTCTGCGCTCAGGGTTGCTCCCGAGGCAGGAAGATTTTTCGTCTTGTATCTGTAGGGCTTTGCAAATTCGCCCTTGCGATAATCCCTGACGAGTTTAACAACATGACCCTTTTTCAGCGTCATGACCGCAACACCCTGAGTGTCCTTGGTTGTCTTTGGAACTATTGCCCCTGTGTTGAACAGCAGCAGCTTGCCTGCCGTTGATTCAATCACGAGATCGCAGTCCTCTTCAATCTTTCTTATTGCCGCTATGGGTGACTTGTTACTGTATGCCTTGATAAGCTTCTTTCTGTTCGTTTTGGTCTGATATGACGCAAGGTCAACCTTTGCAACCTTTCCGTTTTCAAAGAAGAACATTACATATCCCTTGTAGTCGAGCGTTGAAACCATGTAAATTGCGTTTTCGCCGCTGTCCATCTGGAGTTTATTTGCAACGAAATCGCCGAGCTGGCTCGCTTTGCCGAGGTCAAAATCGGCAGCCTTTGCTTTATATACCTGACACTGATCCGTAAAGAAAAGCAAATCCGTATTATTAGTCGCTTCGATTTCAAGCAGCATTTCGTCGCCCTCTTTGAGCTTCTGCTCGCCGCTCATTCTGAGCGCCTGCGGCGTTATCTTCTTGAAATAGCCCTCCTTTGAGAAGAAAAGATTGACAGGAAAATCGGGAATTTCCTCCTCAGTCTCCTCCTCGGCTACTTCTGAAGCGAATATGATCCGGGTTTTTCTGTCCTGACCGTATTTATTTACAACATCGGTCAGCTCATTGACAAGAATCTTCTTTATCTTCGACTTATGAGCTAAGATATCCTCCATTTTTTCAATGTCGGCTCTGAGCTGTTCGATATCCTGCGTTCTCTTGAGAATATACTCACGGTTGAGGTGACGAAGCTTTATCTCGGCAACATAATTCGCCTGAATTTCATCAATACCGAAGCCAATCATCAAATTGGGAACAACTTCGCTTTCTTCCTCGGTCGAGCGGATTATTTTAATCGCCTTGTCGATATCAAGAAGAATCTTTTGCAAACCTTCAAGCAAATGAAGCTTGTCTTTAGCCTTGCTCAAATCAAAATAAACTCTGCGCTTGACACATTCTGTTCTGAATGCTATCCACTCGTTGAGTATCTCGCCGACTCCCATGACCCTCGGCGCACCCGCAATCAGTACATTAAAGTTGCAGGAGAATGTATCCTCGAGAGGAGTAGCCTTATAAAGCTTCTGCATGAGCTTGTCGGGATCCGTGCCTTTTTTGAGGTCGATTGTAATTTTAAGTCCCGACTTGTCCGTTTCGTCACGGATATCGCTGATTTCACGCAGAGATCCGGACTTAAATTTTTCGATAACCTTGTCGATAATCGCTTCGGCAGTCGTTGTCGGCGGAATTTCGGTGATATCAATGCACTTTCCGTCTTTATCGTAATTATACTTCGCTCTTATCTTGAAGCCGCCGCGACCTGTTTTGTAAATCGTGTCAATAACATCTCTGTCATAGAGAAGAAGTCCGCCGCCGGCGAAATCCGGAGCCTTAAGCGTTTCGGAAATATCGGCTTCGGGATCTTTAATGAGCGCAATCGTCGTTTCACAAAGCTCACGAAGGTTGAACGGACAAATTGAGCTTGCCATACCTACGGCAATACCTGTCGTCGGGTTGGCGAGAATACTCGGAAAGCGCACAGGCAAAAGGCTCGGCTCTTTCATTGTGTTGTCGTAGTTATCGACAAAATCCACCGTATCCTTATCAATTTCGGCAAAAAGCTCCGTACAGATCGGTGCGAGCTTTGCCTCTGTATATCTCGGAGCCGCCCACTGCATATCTCTTGAATACGCCTTGCCGAAGTTACCCTTTGAGTCAACAAACGGGTGCAAAAGCGCTTCGTAGCCTCTCGAAAGGCGAACCATCGTATCGTAAATCGCAGCGTCGCCGTGGGGATTGAGCTTCATAGTTTGACCGACAATGTTCGCCGATTTTGTCCTTGCTCCGTTGATAAGCCCCATTTTATACATTGTATAAAGGAGCTTTCTGTGAGAGGGCTTGAAACCGTCAATCTCGGGAATTGCACGTGAAAGAATAACGCTCATTGCATATGGCATATAGTTCGTTTCAAGCGTATCGGTGATATTCTGACGTAAAACCTCGCCTGCGCCGAGAATATGGGTATTCTGATCCATTTTTTCAACGGGCTTTTCCGTTTTCTTTTTCTTAGCCATTCATACCACTCCTCTCAGCTTAAATCGAGCATGTCGATATAAAGATGTCCGTTGTCGGCAATGTGCTCCTTACGTCCTGCAAGGTTGTCCCCGAGCAGCATATCAAATATCTGTGACGTTCTCTCTGCGTCCTCGGGAAGAATCTCGACAAGGCGGCGAGTCTCGGGATTCATTGTCGTCATCCACATCATATCCGCCTCATTTTCACCGAGTCCCTTTGAACGCTGAATTGTATATTTCTGATTTCCTATCTCCTCAAGAGCCTGCGCTTTCTCTTTTTCGGTATAGGCAAACCATACCTGATCCTTCGTGTTGATTTCGTAAAGCGGAGTTTCCGCAATAAAGACCTTGCCTTCCTCGATGAGGGTCGGCATAAGTCTGTATATCATCGTTAAAATAAGCGTTCTTATCTGAAAACCGTCAACGTCGGCATCTGTACATATAATGACCTTATTGTATCTGAGCATATCGAGATTGAACTGTGCAAGACCCTTCATCGCCTTGCTCTTGACCTCAACGCCGCAGCCGAGCACTTTAATAAGATCTGTTATGATCTCGCTCTTAAAAATTCTGTCGTACTCAACCTTCAGACAATTGAGTATCTTACCTCTGACGGGCATGAGTGCCTGAAATTCAGAGTTTCTCGCCTGCTTACAGGCACCGAGAGCAGAATCACCCTCAACGATAAAAAGCTCACGTTCGCTTGCGTCCTTTGTGCGGCAGTCGACAAACTTCTGAACTCTGTTAGCAAGGTCGTTCGAGGTTGAAAGCGTCTTTTTAAGGCTCTGACGTGTTGTTTCCGCCTTAACTCGGCTTCTCATGTTGACGAGCACCTGGTTGGCGATTTTCTCAGCCTCTGCTCTGTTCTCTATGAAATAGATTTCAAGCTGATGCTTGAAGAAATCCGTCATCGCTTCCTGAATAAATTTATTTGTAATAGCCTTTTTCGTCTGATTTTCGTATGAGGTCTGAGTTGAGAACGCGGAAATGACAAGAATCATGCAATCCTCTATATCCTCAAACTTAATTTTCGGGTCATTCTTTACATATTTTCCGTTCGCCTTGAGATAAGCGTCAATCTGATATGTGAACGCATTTCTGACCGCCTTTTCGGGTGCGCCGCCGTGCTCCAACCAGCTCGAATTGTGGTAATACTCCTTGAGCTGGTTTTTATTTGAGAAACAAAGCGCCGAATTGATGAGCACTTTATAGTCATTGAGGTCGTCACGGTCACGTCCGACACGCTCGGCTTTCCACGTCTGCACACTTGTCATTGCGTTATCGCCGGCAATCTCCTTGACGTAATCCGTGATACCGTCCGTGTAGCAATATTCAAACGTTTCAAACTGAGTCTTGTTAAGCTGATTTTTGAGAATAAACTTAACGCCTGCGTTGACTATAGCCTGACGCTTAATAGTGCTCTGATAATATTCAAGCGGAATGTCGATATCGGTAAAGACCTTGAGATCCGGGCGCCATTTTATGCGTGAGCCCGTGTCCCTCTTGGTGTATTTTTCCTTTTCCATTTCGCCGACGGCCTTGCCTTTTTTGAAATTGAGCTTATAGCACCAGCCGTCACGGTGAATTTCGGCTTCCATGTACTCCGAGGCGAACTGGGTGGCACAAAGTCCGAGTCCGTTAAGACCGAGTGAGTATTCATAGCTGCCGCCGTTGTTCGTGTTGTATTTGCCTCCTGCATAAAGAGTGCAGAAAACAAGGAACCAGTTATAGTTCTTTTCTTTCTCGTTATAGTCAACCGGAATTCCTCGGCCGAAATCCTGAATTTCAACCGACTTGTCAAGAAAGCGCGTGATAATTATTTTATCGCCGAATCCCTCACGAGCCTCGTCAATTGAGTTTGACAAAATTTCAAAAACGGAATGCTGACAACCTTCCAATCCGTCGGAGCCGAAAATAACGGCAGGACGTTTACGAACCCGGTCGGGTCCCTTGAGCGCCACAATATCGTTATTTCCGTAGCTTGTCTTTTTTGCCATAAAAATGACCATTCCTTTCTCTAAAGCAATACTTTCCAAAATACAAAGTATATTTTACACTATATCTTGTGGTTTAGTCAAGCTTTTTTGCATATGAATATTCCCGCCCTGCACGGTGCCAAGGGGGAGGCTTCTGCCGAACTTAACATCGACCTCTACGAATTGTGCTTTTACCGAACCTATACAACACATCTCAACGGAAACAAAAACTGCCCCGAAATGGAGCAGTCTTTTTTAAATTTACAGCTTATTTAATAATCTCACCCATCATGCCGGGAGTTGCGAAAGCTGCGTTTGACTCATCTGTATCAATATGCATTGCAAGGGCATACTTGGGGCTTACTCTTACAACAACATCACCGAAAACAAGCGAACGTCCGTTGGAGTTGATCTTAACGGAAACTATCTCCTTATCCTTGAGACCGAACTTTTCGGCATCCTCGGGAGTTGCATGAATGTGACGCTTTGCAACGATAACGCCCTCGCTGAGCTCGACCTCACCTGCGGGTCCTACCAGCTTACATGCTCCGCTGCCTGCGATATCGCCCGACTCACGGCAGGGTGCGTTTACACCGATTGAACGGGCGTCCGAAGCGGAAAGCTCAACCTGAGTCTCGGGACGTACTGGACCGAGAATCGATACAGCGGGAAAACTGCTCTTGGATCCGATAACCTGAACTCTTTCGTTTGAAGCGAACTGACCCGGCTGAGAAAGATCCTTCTTTTTGGTAAGCTCATATCCCTTGCCGAAGAGAGTTTCAAGAACCTCCTGTGTGACATGAACATGGCGAGCCGATGTTTCGACTAAAACCTGATTTGACATTTTAAACAACCTCACTTTTATTGGTTTCCGTCAATTATTATAAAACCTTATTATAAAAAATGCAACTGTTTTTATTATCATCTTTACTTTCTTATTTGTTGACGAAAGGGTTTACAGATGATATAATATAAGTATTGCGGATATCTGAGGGGGTAAATGCTTGATTACGAAGAAAATGAGCAGCACAATAAAATCCGTCGGATTTATTATGACCCTTATAATTGTTTTTTATCATTGCAATTACAGCGGTGAGCCCTTCGGCTCATTTGACGGCAAAGCAATCGGTATTGTCGATTCATCTGCCGAAGCTTTGGCTTTTGTTGCTATGTGTTGGTTCTTTTCAATCAGCGGATTCCTGCTTTTTCGCAATCTGACTCTTAAGAATTATGCAGAGAAGTTAAAAAAACGTGCGGTTTCGCTTTTGGTGCCGTATTTCATCTGGGAATTTGCCGCAGTTGTTCCGCTGATCGTTATACCGCTCATACGTCACAGCTCAATTGTTTCTTCCAAGCTTTTTCAAGATTTGCTCTGCGGCGTATTTCTGATGAAAAGCCTGCCGCCGAACGGTGCGCTTTGGTATCTCTACGCACTGTTTTTGCTGACCGCTTTATCGCCGCTTTTTCTTTTGCTATTCAAAAATAAAAACATCGGCTGGCTCGCAACCGTGGCTTTGACCGTGCTTATATATTGCCTGGACAACACCGACAACATCGTTAGCAGGCAAATTCTTTCCTACGGATATATCAGGCTGGTTTTTTCATATCTCCCGTCGTTTCTCATCGGAGCGTTTATGGGTCATTTCTCGGAGAATTCCAACGGAACCGATAAGATAAAATATATCCTGTCTCTGCTTCTTGCAGGCATACTTTTTGAAGGGGCTTTCACGGGAATTGCAAAGGATTCGCTTGTTAGAATTCTTCCGGTGCTGATTTTGTATTTTATGCCTGACCTTACGGCTTTTGAAGGCAAAAAAGCTTATCGAATTTCATTTCTCGTCTATGCAATTCATCAGCCGCTTCTTGAATTCAGGCGATTTTTGATCCCGGCCGTGTCAAAAATACCGTATGCGTTCTTTGCAAGCCTTACGCTTCGCTTTTTATTCATTATAATTATAATTGCCGCTGCAGCGTTCATTCACTTTGTGCTCGGAAAAATCGCTCCCAAGCTGTTAAATATCGTTACAGGCGGAAGATCATAAAAAAATAAGGTGCTAAAATGAAGAAAAAAACATTGAATTCAATCCCGAAATTACCTACCGCCGTTCAAGTGACATGGTATGTGTGTCGAGGGCTCCTTTTCATATGGGGCGCAGTCATGCTTTTAACCGGCTACACAACGGAATTTCTTGAGGCGGTTTTTGCGATAATTTTTACTTTTCTGTGGGATCTCTTTCAGCTTCTCGGAGGAAAAACCTTTATCACACTCTTTCCGCACCGTGTGCAGACGATGCTCAATCTTTTGATATGCTTCGGCGTCGTCGTAGGTTCTACCATCAATAAATTCACAACCTTTGAGCACATAGATATTCCCGAGCATTTCTTTGCAGGCTATATCGCCGCCGCAGGCAGCTATGAGCTCGCCGTCATAATCCAAAGCAGACAGCCAAAGGACAAGAAGCTCAGTCCGGCGCTTGCCGCAATGTTCTGTCTTGCGTTTTCCGTAATGCTCCTGACAGGCTGGGAGTTTTACGAATTCACAATGGACAGGCTCTACGGTCTTAATCTTCAGCGCTCGGGCTTCAATACCGAGGCGGGACTCATCGACACAATGATCGACCTTATAATAGGTGCGGCAGGCTCACTCACCGGAATGTTTATCACGGCGTTCTCAAAAGCGGGATTTTTCAAAAAGAAAGGCAAAAAGAATGAACAGAAGCACAACTAAAATAATTGCTCTCGTCCTCGCAGGACTGATGATTCTCGGAACTTTGACAGGCATCATTACCACGTTGCTCCATTGACATATAACGGGCAATTTGATAAAATAAAATTATACGGACAAAGGCAACACAGCACAAATTGTCTTAAGAAAGGATAGTGAACGTAATGAAAAACGGCATAAAACGTATCAGCGCATTGCTTATGATAGTTGCGCTGTGCTTCTCTGTTGCGTTTGAAGCGGCGGCGGCCGGCTATCCCGACTACTATCCGAATACTCACAGAAACACCGGCTCGCACATTGCAGACTTAATAGGTGTTGCAAAAACCCAGCTTGGTTATACGGAACTTGACAGCTCCGGTAATCCGATTTCATCCGCAAGCGACGGCGGCTATACAAAATACGGCGCTTCCTTCGGTGAGCCGAACGGCGCATGGTGCGCTTACTTCATATCCTGGTGCGCTTCTCAGGCAGGCATCCCTTCCTCTGTCGTTCCTCGGCTCGGCAACTGCGTAACGCTTACCGACTGGTATCAAAGCAGGTCGATTTATTATTCACGCTCCTCGGGTTATATTCCCAAACCGGGCGATATGGTATTCTTTAATTGGAGCGGCGGCTCAAGTGCACAGCACATTGGAATCGTAACCGGTGTTTCCGGCGGCAGTCTCTATACCATTGAGGGCAACACGGACGGCGACGAGGGCTATATGTGCAACGGCAGAACAAGAGAGCTGAATGCCTCCTATGTCCTCGGCTACGGAGTTCCGAAATATAACGACGCTTCAACCTATGTCGGCTCATACGCCTTTGCGGCTTTCGTTTCTTCCTCGGGCGGCTCACATTCCAATTCAACCGCATACGGCAGTAATCTCTCGGTTGTAACCACCACGGCGACAGGTATAACAAGCAGCGACGCAACGCTGAACGGTTCGATCAGGAATACGGGCGGAAACTATGTTTCGGCGGCAGGCTTCTACTTCGGCGCTGACAAAAATGACCTTACAAAATATCCCGTTGTTTCGTCATCATCAAGCAAGGAAATTCCGCTGAGCATGAGCGTTTCAAAAAAATTCGGCAAGCTTAAGCCGAAAACCACATACTATTACAGAGCGTATGCCACGATAAACGGCAATCTTTACACGGGCCCGATGTATGCCGTTGTAACGGTCAGTGACGTTCCTCAGCAGCTTGTTCTCAGCGAAACCTCAATTAACGTGGGTATCGGTCAGACTGCCGAAATCATGTGGGCGCAGCTCCCTGTCGGCTCGACCGATAAAGGCGTAACATGGCAATCCTCGGATCCGAGCATTGCCGTTATCAGCAATACAGGAATTATAACCGGCATGGGCTACGGCAAGGTTACTCTCACGGCAACGACAAATTACGGCTCGGCTTTTTCCTCGGTTGACGTCAACGTTCTGATCGGCAAGCCACAGAATATCAAGCTGACAAATATTGCCAAGGACGAAATAGGCATAAGCTGGGATAAGGTTGACAAAGCAAAGGGTTACATAATTTACCGATGCGAAAGCTCAAACGGTAAATTCAAGGAACATAAAAAGCTTGACAGCAGCACAACAAGCTACATTGATAAGGACGTTAAAGAGGGTCACAGATATTATTACAAGCTCAAGACCATTGCTGATAAAGAAAAATATGACAGCGATATTACCGAAATCATGTACATCACGGCAAAGCTCCCTGCGCCGGTTGTTTCAAAGGTCGAAAATGATAAAAACGGCTTTGGAAATCTCACATGGAGCAAGGTCGACGGAGCGGAAAAATATGTTGTTTACCGTTCAAGAACCGTTGACGGCGTTTATGTTGCAATCAGCGACGTAAGAGGTACGAGCTTCACCGACTTCTCTGCAAATCGGTCGGGCGAATACTTCTACAAGATAGTCGCTTACGCAGCCAACGAAAAGGCGACAAGCTCATTTTCCGAGGTTGCTACGGTGGCGATCACGGGCGCATATGCCGACGACAATGAAATTGAAACGGTAAGAACGCTTGAACGTCAGCGGGAAAAACAGTTTGACGAAGAAAATGTTTTCACGAGCAAAACAGGTTTACTTAACATAATATAACTTATCTTATCGGCAGTACCTTTTTCGGTGCTGTCGATTTGTTTTAATTGTTGCTTTTAATGCTCGATTATTATATAATTATATCATTAAAGCACGGAGGAAAATGGAAAATATGCTCAGACTTGTAACAGGACGGATCGGCTGCGGCAAAACCGCACGCATTTATGAAGAAATTCGCAAAATAACCGAACAGGGCGGCGAGGTTACACTCGTCGTTCCGGAGCAGTATTCCTTCCATACGGAGAAAAAAATGCTTGAAATGCTCGGTGCTCGGGGTGCCGACAGGGTCAATGTTGTCAGCTTCTCTTTCCTTGCAAAGAATCTTTTGAAGAAATACGGTTTGAATTCCAAAAAGTCTCTTGACGACAGCACCCGTGCCATGCTGATGAGTGTCGCTCTCGACGAAGCGGGTGACGATTTGCAGGTCTATTCACGCCACAGATACAGTCCGGCCGTAATTTTGCAGATGCTCAAAACTCTTAAAGATTTCCGTCAGTGCTCTGTGACCTCCGATAAAATCGAAGAGACGCTCGCAAAGCTGAAGCCGTCGCTTCTTAAAGATAAGCTCGGCGAAATTCTGCTTATCGACAGAACGTACACCGCACTGGTTGAGCAGAATTATTTTGACGACGACTGTGCGCTTGATATTCTTTGCGACGTTTTGGACGAACACAGAGATTTTGACGGTGCAGAGGTTTTCGTTGACGGCTTTCGCGGCTTCACGGCGCAGGAATATGCCGTGCTCGAAAGAATTATGCGCCAATCCGCCGAAACTTGGGTGACGCTTTGCGTTGACAAAGCAGATGATGAATTCGGCGTTTTTGCCCACACGTTCAGAACAAAGCGCAAGCTCATCCGCTGTGCACAAAAGAGCGGAACAGATATTGCGAAGCCTGAGCTTCTCACCCGTGGCGGCAGCATTGACCCCGAGCTTAATGCCCTTGAAAAAGGTCTCTACTCGGGCGGTGCCGAAATATACGGTGAAAAAACGAAAAAAATCACTCTTTGTTCGGCGGAAGATTTTGAAAGCGAATGTGAGTTCGTCGCTTGCACGATCAAAAGACTCATCAGAACCGAAAACATTCGTTGCCGTGACATTGCCGTAATTTCGCGAAGCGAAAATAATTATTCAAGGCAGATTCGCTCTTCCCTTATCAAGAACGGCGTTCCCGTTTTCGAGGACAAGCGTCAACCGATAACCTCTGAGCCGCTGATTGAATTTGTCAGGAGTGCGATTGAAATAGGTACATCGGGCTTTTCGACAGACGCGCTTATGCGACTTGCAAAAACAGGACTTACCGACCTTACAATCGAAGAAATCGCAAAAATCGAAAACTATGCGCTTATGTGGCAGATAAACGGTAAAAAATGGCTTGATGAATGGACTGCTCACCCAAACGGCTTGGGTGAAAAAATGCTTGAAAAGGATGCCTCCGAGCTCAGGGAAATAAATGACACAAGAATAAAGCTCGTTGCACCGTTGCAGAAATTCAGAGTCAAGCTCAGGGACTTCACGTCACTTGAAGCGGCGCAGGCTATCTATTACCTGCTCATTGACATGAATGTTGGCGAAAATCTCAAAAAGCTTGCGATAAAGCTTAATGAGAGTTCACAGTCCGAGCTCGCCTCCGAGCAGGAAAGAATATGGTCGCTGACAATGGAAATGCTCGACCGTATAGCCGACTCTCTTGAAGGAGTGCGACTCACGCCGTCAAGATTCAGAGAGCTTTTTGATTTGCTGGTTTCCACCTATTCCGTAGGCAACCTGCCGCAGGGTCTTGACGAAATCACTATCGGCAGTGCGGACAGGGTTAAGACCTCTGCGCCGAAAATCGTATTTGCCGTCGGAATGAACGACGGCGTTTTCCCGATGATTCCGAATTCCGACGGCATTTTTTCGGAGAACGAGCGGCGTGAGCTTGCCGAATTTGAACTGAAAACCGACGACAGCTTTGAAGAAAAAATGATGGAGGAGCGTTTTATAGCATACAATACGCTTTGCTCAACCTCCGACAGACTTTACGTCACATATCTTCGCAAGGACATAAACGGCGCACAGGTTTCCCCTTCGGAAATCGTCACTCAGATAAAAAAGCTTTTTCCGAAGCTCACCGTTATTGACACCGTTGATATTGACGACACCGACAGGATCGAAAGCGTCGAAAGCGCCTTCGATATCATGGCGGAGCTAACGCAAAAAAACACCGTTCTGCACAGCACGCTTGAAAAATATTTCGAAGCTGTTCCCGGATATTCCGACCGTCTTGCCGCCCTCAAAAGAGGAATTAACAAAGAAGAAATCAAAATCAGAGACAAGGAAATCGCAACCAAGCTTTTCGGGCTCAACATGTATATGTCAGCCTCGAGAACCGAGGTTTATCACAAGTGTCCGTTTGAATATTTCTGCAAATACGGACTGAACGCTCAGCCGAGAAAGACCGCTGAGCTTGATCCGATGCAAAAGGGCACAGCGATACACTATATACTTGAAAAGCTGATTTCCGCATACGGCAGTGACGGACTTTGCTCCATGGAGAAAGCAGACCGTGACAAATGCGTTTTCGACATTCTTGAGGAATATTTCAAAGAAAATCTGACCTCCGGCGAAGAAATGGGTGAAAGATTCGATTACCTCTTCCGTCAGCTCGGTCTCACCGTCTGTGAGGTCGTTGACAGGCTTGTTGCAGAATTTGCCAACAGCAACTTTGTTCCTGTCGCATTTGAGCTGAGCATTGACAGCGACGGCGAGGTTGATACCTATAACATTCCCCTGCCCGACGGCGGAACGCTTAAAATCAAAGGCTCGGTTGACCGTGTTGACGTTGCCGAACAGAACGGAACGAGCTATGTCAGGGTTGTCGATTACAAATCCGGAGGAAAAAAATTCGACCTCAACGAGGTTTTCTACGGGTTGAATATGCAAATGCTTATATATCTTTTCGCCATATGGAAAAACGGATTCAGGGATTACAAAAATATTACCCCTGCCGGTATTCTGTATATGCCCGTTAATGCTCCCTTCGTTGAAACGGAGCGCGACGAGAACGAAAAAACGATTGAGCAGAAAAAACTCAAAGGAACAAAAATGAACGGCATGGTGCTTGACGACAGCCGTGTGATTTACATGATGGATAACAGCGGCAGCGGAATGTTCGTGCCCGCCTCAATCAAGAAGGACGGCACGAACGGCGGCAATCTTATTTCAATAAAACAAATGGAGCTTCTGATGAAGCGATGTGAAAAAATACTCGAAAAAATGGCAGTTGATCTCCACAACGGAATTATTCACGTTATGCCGGCGCATGCAGCCAACAGTCAAAGTCCCTACAACGATATTTGCAAATACTGCGACTACAAGGACGTTTGCCATGTTGACGAAAATACGCCGACGAGAGAGATAACAAGCCCGAACCATTCCGAAAGCTTGCAGAAATTAGGAGGTGATGAGAATGCCTGAATGGACAAAAGAACAGAAAAAAGCGATTGACTCGCGCAAAGGCTCGATTCTCGTCTCCGCCGCGGCAGGCTCGGGTAAAACGGCTGTTTTGGTTCAGCGTGTTATCGAAAGGCTCATGGATGAAAAAGAGCCTTGTCCTGCCGACAGGCTTTTAATCGTTACCTTCACCAGAGCCGCAACCGCACAGATGAAAGACAGAATCTATCAGGCGCTCATGTCCGAAATCGACAAGGCTCCCGATAACGATCTGCTCAAGCGTCAGGCGCTTCTGCTCCCCTTTGCAAGAATAAGTACTATCGACGGCTTTTGTAACGACATTGTTCGTGAGAATTTTCACGATATAGAGATTTCCCCCGACTACGGGATTCTTGACAATTCACAGCTTGCCCTGATGTGTGACGACGCCGTTTCACAGGTTATGGACGAGCTTTACAGAGAAAATTCGCCCGAATTCGTCGAACTTGTAGGCATAATGGCAAACGGCACGGACGACAGTGCGCTGACCGACCTTATATGCAAGCTTTATAACAATTCAATGGCTTTTGCAAGGCCGGAAGCCTTTCTCGACAGTCTTACGAGCGCATATCATACCGACGCTCCCCTGCGTGATCAAGTGTGGGGCAAAATTATCATAAACTACGCCGCAAAGTCGGTTGAATATTGCCGTATGCTCTGCGGCAAAATGATTGAATCGGGCAAGGATGATCCCGTTGTCGGCGAAAAATACGGAGTCGGAATCGCCAACAACGCCGTAATGTTTGACGAGCTTTCCAAGGTGATTGAGAACGGCTCATGGGACGAGATACGCAGTGCTGTCACCTCAGCTTCTGTCGGCAGTCTCGGCCGCTTGCCAAGCAAGTATTCCTCTGTCCAGTCCGAATCGGTCAAGGCACAGAAAAATGTTCTTACCGATCAATTGAAGAAGCTTGCGCCGCTTTTCTGTGCGTCTGAGAGTGAGAATAAAGACGACATGGATTATCTTCGCCCTGTTGCCGAAAAGCTCATTGAAGCGGTTAAGCGATACGGCGAAATCCTGGGTGAGGAGAAAAAAAGGGCAAACAGCTATGACTTCTCCGACATATGCCATTTTGCGTTGAAGCTTCTTGTGAAATACGACGAGAGCGGCAACGCCGGAAAGACAGCGCTTGCCGAAAGCTTCGCCGAGCGTTTCCAAGAAATCCTTGTTGACGAGTATCAGGATGTCAACGACTTGCAAAACACTCTGTTTTGGGCTGTTTCGAGGGATGAAACAAATATGTTCACTGTCGGCGATGTCAAGCAGAGCATCTATCGTTTCCGCCAGGCAATGCCCGAAATTTTCCTCTCACGGCGTGACGCTCTCAATGACTTTGAGTGCGACAACTATCCTGCAAAAATTACGCTTGACCGCAACTTCAGAAGCCGTTCGGGCGTTACGGAAAATGTTAACTTTCTCTTTTCTCAGATAATGTCAAGGCAGATGGGTTCGGTCGATTACAACGAGAATGAACAGCTTGTTGCGGCGGCGGATTATGAAGAAAGCAGCTTCCCCGAAGCCGAGATGTATATTCTCGGCGATATGGCGGAAAAAGTCGGCAGAGAAAGCGAAGCGCAGTTCATTGCCGATAAGATACACGAAATTCTTTCGGGCGATATGAAGGTAAAGGATAAAAACGGCTACAGAAAAGCGTCGTACCGCGACTTTTGTATTCTTCTGCGCTCGGCTGGCGGCGGAAAAGCCGAAATATACGAAAAGATACTTGCCAAAAACCTCATACCGTCATATATCGAAAGTAAGTCGGGATTTTTCGCCTCGCCAGAAATCAGCACCATGCTGAGTCTAATGAGAGTGACGGACAATCCCATTCAGGACGTTCCGCTGCTGGCAATTCTGCTCTCGCCGATTTTCGGCTTCACTGCGGACGAGCTGGCTCAGATGCGAATTGACGAACGCAAAAAGCCGATCTATCATTGCATAAGGAAAGCTGCCGACACCGGCAATGAAAAATGCATTGCATTTCTCTCAAAAATCGACGAGCTTCGTATGCTCAGTGCAACTCTCCCCTGTGACCGATTCCTTGAAGAAATGTTTGAAAAAACAGGCTGTAAAGCCATTGCTTCCGCCATGCCGAACGGCTCACAGCGCAAAGCAAACCTCAGCATGCTTGTTGACTACGCAAAGAAATACGAAGACTCGGGTAAGCGCGGACTTTCGGGCTTTATTCGTTTCATCGACAGAATTCAGCGTAAAAACAGCGACCTTGAAGCCGCTGCAGACGTTTCGGAAGCCGCAGACGTTGTGCATATTATGACGATTCATAAAAGCAAGGGACTTGAATTCCCCGTGTGCATAATCGCCGACCTCAATGCGCCGTTCAACGGCGATGCCGCAAGGAATGTTGCTGCCTACCACCCGGATATGGGTATCTGCTTTGAGCGGCGTGATTCAAAACGCAAATGCAAATATCCGACCGTCGGCAAAAAAGCAATTGACATTGCCGAAAAAATTTCCGGACGTTCCGAGGAGCTGAGAGTTCTTTACGTTGCAATGACGAGAGCCAAGGAAAGACTGATTTGCATCACAAGATATGACAATCCGGAAAAGAAGCTTTCCGCAATCAGGGGTGAAATCGGCACAGAGGAGCATATAATGCCCTTTGCTCTGCTTTCAAAAAGTTCAATGGCAGACTGGCTTCTACTCGGTTTTATCCGACACCCAGACGCAGCGTCACTTTGGGGTGAAAACTCGCCGATAACCCTCCCGGCAGCAAGAAATATGCACTTTGAATTGATAAAAGAGCTCGGTTCACCGGTTGAAAGTACCGGTGAGGGAGAAAAGCTTGCCGCCGACCCCGATCTTTTGGAAAAAATAAAGCGCAAAACCGAGTATAAATACCCGTATTCATCGCTTGCAGGCATTATGGCAAAGGTTTCACCCTCAGACCTTGAAGCAACGGAATTCTCGACAGAATACTTTGCTTCCGAGAAGCCTCAATTCTTGAGCAAAAGCGGTATGAATCCGGCAAACAGAGGAACGGCAACACACAAATTCATGGAATTTTTCGATTATTCTGCCGAGAGCTTCGACGTAGATGCACAGATTGAACGCATGGTCGCGGAGCATCACCTGACAGAGGACGAAGCAAAGATACTTGAATGTGATAAGCTCAAGAAATTCTTTAAGAATGACATTGCAACAAGAATTAAAAATTCACCGCTTCTCCTGCGTGAAAAAAAAGTTACCGTCGGAGTTCGTGCCGGCGATATATATCCCGACATTGCCGAAAATTCTGCTGATGAAATTATCGTTGTTCAGGGCTACGTCGACTGCGCTTTTGAAGAGAACGGCGGACTGGTTATAGTCGATTACAAAACCGACCGCCGAACGAACGAGGAAATGCTGAAAAGCCGCTACAAGGAGCAGTTGAAAATGTACGAATTTGCCCTGCACGAGTGCACAGGCAAAAAAATTCACGGCACGGTAATTTATTCGTTCGACCTCGGCAGAACGATTGAGTTGGATTAAATCCGTCAAATCTTAACAAGATAAAATCGCACCGAATTTTTCAACTCGGTGCGATTTTTTATTTTTTATATCTAATTTTAAATTTTACTCCGTTATCGGCAAATTCGGCATCTATCGTTCCTCGATTTGCTTCAACAATCGAACGTGCAACAGAAAGTCCAATCCCGTAGCCTCCGTTTTTCTGTGTCCGAGCCTTGTCGCCTCGATAGAATCTGTCAAAGAGCTTATCGGGTTCTGCGTCGGGGAGCTCGGCACATGTGTTGAAAAATTCAAGCTTCACTTGGCGGTCACTCTCGTAAATAGAAACATAGAATTCATGCTGATTATATAATATTTTCCTGATTAGTGCAAGAAAAAACGCTCCGCAATCCGAAGATAACGAAGCGTTACTATTCTGTTTTAACCTAAACCAAAAGTCCGCCGTTGATAAAGAGGGTTGCGAAGCCGAAGTAAATGAGCAGCGTAAGCGCATCAACAATAGTTGTAATCATCGGTCCTGCCATAAGTGCAGGGTCGAGATGCAAAAGCTTTGCCAGAATCGGCAATGCACAGCCTATCACCTTGGCGACGATAACAGCGCAAATCATTGCAAGGCAAACAACTATAAATGTGTTGCTTGAAATGTCATTGTGCGTTACCAGCTTGATGATCCACATTCTCGCATAGTTAACAACGGCAAGCGTCAAGCCGCAGAGAACGGCAACTCGGATTTCCTTCCAGATAATCTTGAAGAAATCCTTGATGTTAATATCGCCGAGGGCAAGTCCACGGATAACAAGGGTCGAAACTTGGTTGCCGCAGTTTCCGCCGGTGTCCATAAGCATGGGAATGGAGGCGGTCAGACCGGCAATCATTGAAAGCTTATCCTCGAAGCCCTCGATTATCTGACCCGTAAAGGTTGCCGAAACCATGAGAATAAGGAGCCACACGATTCGGTTTTTGTAAAGGGTGAAAATGCCTGTTTTAAGATATGAATCCTCAGAGGGCAACAGCAAAGCCATCTTTTCAAAGTCCTCTGTGTTCTCGTCTTCGATGACGTCAACGATATCGTCAATGGTGATGATACCGACAAGTCTTTCTTCCTTATCGACAACGGGAATTGAAAGCAGGTCGTATTTCTTCGCAATTGCGGCAACCTCTTCCTGGTCGTCCATCGTGTTGACGAAAATGAGCTGCTCGTCGTCCTCCATGATATCCTTAACGATCTGATTTTCGGGAGCAACAATAAGCTTGCGAAGCGGAACCGTTCCGACAAGCTTGCGTTTATCGTCCATACAGTAGCAGGTGTAAATCGTCTCCTTGTCGAGAGCGGTTTTTCTTATCATTTCTATCGCCTGTTTAACGGTATAGGTCTCAGGGAAAGAAACCATCTCGATAGTCATGATGCTTCCTGCCGAATTTTCGGGATATTGAAGGAATTTGTTAATAAGCTTTCTCGTGTCCGGCTTTGTGTGGGCAAGCACACGGGTTACGACGTTTGCCGGAACCTCCTCAAGGAAGTCAACCGCATCGTCAAGGAACATGTCCTCCATAAGGAATTCAAGCTCGGAATTTGTGATTGCGTCAACGATATTACCCTGAATATCGCCGGGCAAATAAGAAAAAGCATCAGCCGATGATGTCTTGGGCAACAAGCGGAAAAGGCGAACCTGGTTTTCCGGCTCCATCTCCTCAATCAAGGCGGCAATATCAACGACATTCATTTCGCTGAGCATTTCCTTGATGGCAGAAAATTTGTTGTTGGCAAGCATCTTGCTGATGATTTCAACCATAGTGTCCAATTTTAAGCGCCCCTTTCAGCACGGCACAAAACCGCGCTGCAGGCGTAATTTCAGCTCCGATCTCGCGAGAGGACGTCTGCAACGGTATTCATGCTGTGCAAATTATTGAATTTGTTCAAGTTTCGTTGCCCGTAGCTACTGTCACTACTCACTGAAATCTCACCTCACATTGAATTTTGGCAATTTCATTGAATTGATACGAATATTTTAACCCCGAAAAGGGGGTGTTGTCAATAGCGATTAAGAAAAAAATATTGTTATATTCAGTCTTTGCGATTCAAAAAAATATATTCACTCATTCTGTCTGTCAATGTTGACTTTACAATTAAATGTGATACAATAATAGCGTTAATTAAATGAACGTTTTATTTATTCGGGAGGATCAAAATGCAAAAGCTAAAATTCATCTTAACTCTGCTCATCGGCAAGGGGCTTATGCTCTTTTCAAATATCTTTGCCAAGGGCAGAGGAACAAATATGCCCGGCGCAAAGGCAAACAGAATTATGCCTGATTTCATCGGTCATTTTACGGGAATCGACCCCGAGAAGGTTATTTTTATCACGGGCACAAACGGAAAATCCACAGCCAACAATATGATAGTTCACGCTCTCAGAGATTCCGGCAGAACAGTTTGCTCAAATCTTGAGGGTGCCAACATGATAGGCGGAATTGCAACAGCTCTCATCCGCAATTCAACGCTTACAGGCAAGGTTACAACGGAGTTTTTCTCTTTTGAAATCGACGAGCGTTCGCTTGCCGGTATTTATAAATATATCCCGGCTAAGAAGATATGCATAACAAACCTTCAGAAGGATCAGGTCCAGCGTAACGGCGAGCCGGATTACATCGTTCAGAAATTCCGCAAGGTATTTAACGACAGCATGACCTTCTTCCTCAATGACGGTGAGCCGAGATCAAAATCCTTCGAGGATTTTTCCGACAAGGTGTACTACTACGGCGTTGACAAAACTCAGTATTCTTTCGTCAAGGACAAGTTCTACGACGTAACAATGCCCTGCCCCAAGTGCAACGACAAGATTATTTTCGATTATTACAACGTTGACAATGTCGGCAAGTTTCACTGCGCAGGCTGCGATTTTTCATCCGAGAAAAAGGTTGATTTCTACGCTCAGAACGTTGATTTCTCCGAGTGCAGCTTCGACTGTAACGGATATCGCTTCACCGTAACGAACAAGGAGCCTTTCTACATCTTCAACTATGCGCTTTGCATTGCCGTCTGCACAAAGCTCGGCATGACAAACGAGGAGCTTCAAAGGAGCTTTTCAAACTTTAAAAACATAAGCGGCCGCATGGAAACCCTCAAATACAAGACCAAGACACTCAAATATATCAGAATCAAACAGGAAAATCCCGAAACTCTCCAGACTGCGCTTGACTATATCGCAAAGGACGATTCGCCGAAGCTTCTTCTCATGGGTCTGGAGGAGCTCAAGGACTTCGACCCGTACTATACCAATACATTCTACGCTTTTGACGTTGATTTTGAGTCGCTTAAAAAGAACAACATCAAGCACTATATCTGCTTCTCTGAGGCCGTTGCATATGACACTGCAAACAGAATGATTTATGCGGGTATCGACAGAAATGACATTTCGATACTTCCGAACGACAGCGACGAGGCAATTCTCAAGGAGCTTGACAAATTCGACGTTGACAATGTTTACCTTATCACGTGGCTCAAGAAATACCATGAGCTTGAAAAATCCACAAAGCAGTACGGAGGTAACGAATAATGAACACATTAAATATAACATGGCTTTATCCCGACCTGCTTAATCTCCACGGCGACCGCGGAAATCTCATGGCTTTTGAGCGTGTCGGAAAGGCAATGGGTCTCGACGTTAAAATCAACCGTATTGACACCTTCGCTCAGGAGATTGATTTTGAGAATTCCGACATTATCTTTATGAATGCGGGCGAAATAAAAACCGCAGCTTCAATAGTAAAAAGCATCAAAAAATACGGCGATGCCGTTTATAACTTCGCCGAGAGCGGAAAACCGATTATTGCAATCGGAACAACGGGTATGGTTCTCATCAAGTCCACAAAAAGATGCGACGGCTCTGTTGTTGAAGGACTCGGACTTCTTGACGCAACTGCTGTTGAACGCAACGAGATTTACGGAGACGATCTTCAATTCTCTCTCTGCGAGGACAAAAATTTTGAAATCATGGCGGTTCAGATTCACCTTGTTGATTTCTTCCTTAACGACCCGTCAATCGCACTCGGAAAGCTCACTTACGGCAAGGGCAACAATGACAAGGATCAAACCGAGGGTGCAAAATACAAAAACGTTATCTTCACCAATGCGCTCGGTCCGGTATTCGTAAAGAATCCGTGGTACACGGAGAAGATAATCAACGAGGCTCTCAAGGCAAAGGGCTGCGGACAGTGCAAGCCGCTTGACGAAAGCTTTTTTGAAATCGAGCGCAATTCGTTCAAGACCGTAAGACGTTTCATAGATCAGAAAACGGAGTAAAAATATGTTTCCATGTATCGAAATAAGACCGGACGGAATACTTCATAACCTTAAAATAATGAAGCAAAGATGTTCAGAAAACGGAATGTCTCTCTCGGTCGTTACCAAGATGCTTGTCGGCTATGAGCCTCTTGTGCGCTACCTCGTCGAGGAGGGCAAAATCAAGGCAATTTGCGATTCCAGAGTTGAAAACTTCATGGAATTTGTTGATATCAAGGCTGAAAAATGGCTGATTCGCTCTCCTATGCTTTCGCAGGTGAGCGACGTTGTGAAGTTCACCGACGTCAGCCTTAACAGCGAGCTTGATGTGCTCCGTGCACTGAATGACGAAGCGAAGAAGCAGAATAAGCGCCATAAGGTCATTCTCATGTATGAATGCGGCGACTTACGTGACGGCTGCTATACAAACGAGCTAAAGTCTCTTGCGGGCGAGATCCTCAAAATGCCGAACCTTGAGCTTTACGGCGTAGGAACGAACCTCAGTTGTGTAAACGAGGTGCTCCCGAGTGAAAAAAACATGGCTCTGTTTGAGAACGCCGTCAATGAAGTTCAGAAGGAATACAATATTAACCTTCCGATAGTTTCCGGCGGTGCGTCAAGCTCAATAAATATGCTTTTTGACGGCAAGTTGCCGAAAGTCATCAACAATATGCGAATGGGTGAGTCGATTTTTCTTGGTAACATTCCCGTTTATGATGTTCCCTTTGACGGAGCGAGAGAGGACAATTTCATTCTTAAAGCCGAAATCATCGAGCTGAAAGAAAAGCCGAGTGTACCCGAAACTCTTCCGCAGGACTGCGACAAGCTGATGAAGCGTGCAATAGTTGCGATCGGTAAGCAGGATATTTACCTGCCCGGACTTATCTGTGCAGACAAGCGAATGAAAATTGTCGGCGGCAGCAGTGATCACGTTGTTCTTGACGTAACCGACTGCAGCAACGATTATAAAGTCGGCTCAGTCGTAGATTTTAAAATGACCTACAACTGCCTGCTCAACGCAATGACATCAAAATATGTTAAAAAATTCATTTTAAAATAAAAAAAGTCAACGTAAATGCGGAAATGCAAATACGTTGACTTGTTTTTTTACGATTCAGCGATGTATATATAATTAACCCTTCTGATTGAAATCCTGATTGATTGCATTAACTGTTGCAAGCCACTTGTGACAGAAAATAAACGGACCTACAACAATAAGGGATCCGAGAACATTCCAAAGCCAAAAAGTTGATGCGCCGAACTTACAGTCAAGGCCTCTTCTGTCAGCCTCTTTACCGATGCGCTCACAAAGCTTATGCATCCAAACAATATAACCGATCCCAAGCGTAAGAGGACCGATAAGGAAGATAAGAAGCCAATAATTCATTGTCTTCTTTCCGTCATATCTGCTGCAAACAACATTGACATCTTCCGAGATATGTGCCGTTACGATCAATCCGTAAATTCCCAATGTGACCAATGACAGAAGAATCAATTTAAGTAAACCTCTGTTCGTTCTCAATTGTGCAACAGGAGCCTGTGACACCTTTTGTTCTGTCATGTTCATTTCTGCTTGATTCATGTTTTCCATCGTTAATCCCTCCGTAATTTTAACCGCTGAATTTGTATTTTAAAGCGATAACACTGACATCGCTTTAAAAATAAATTAAATTATCGCTTTTTGGTTGCATAGTGGTGTAAAAGTGTGCATAATTACAAGCAGATTATAAGATATTTTATATATTTTGTCAATATTTATTTTGTTTTTTCTTCATATTTTGCCAAATTCCGAAACCAATCAACACAATTCCGAGAAAAATACATGTGACCAGCACAGTCAGCAGCACATTTCCGTTGGTATATGTTGCCCAATCCGACAGATTGATTGCCATGTCTGCCGGCACATCATAAACCAAGCCGACAAAATAGTTCGCAAGGAAAGCACAAATACCGAATATAACCGTACAAATTCCGCCTTTTATCAGCCCGTTAAGTCTGAGACTGACAACAAGACCTGTTATCAGCAACGGACAGAAACAATAAAGAACCGTCAGCTCCGCACTGCGTAAATTTATCGGTATAAGAATTCGAACCGTTGCAACGAGAATGATTGTCAGCACCGTATCGGCAATAAAGCTTATAAATGTTTTATGCGTTGAAACAAATCCTGCTTTTGAATATTTTTTTAAAACAATCGGCAGAAATACGGCAGAATATCCAAGCAATGTCCCCATGACCGCTGTCGGGACCCATGTAATGCTCTTTGTTGCGATTCCGCATACAACAAGCAACAACATAACACCTATCGCCGATGAAGCAAGATAGGCAAGCAGCTTTTGATTACTGAAAAAATTCGTAACCGAAGGGAAGAAAAGAAATGCACAAAAAAGACTTGCCGTAACAATGAACAGGGTCGAAAACGGCATGACGCCGCATAAGGTGCAAATCAGGCAAATAAGAAAGCTTAACAGGTATGCCGATGTCGGAATCCAAAACGTAAGTCTTTGAATTCTCTCATATTTTGCCGACTGCTTTTTCATCTGTCGGTATGTTGTGTCGTCCGAAGCCGTAATCAGCTCCTTTTCGCTTATGTTAAGCACACGACAAATATCTGAGATCATTGTGATATCCGGATAATTAACTCCCCTCTCCCATTTTGAAACAGCCGACTCCGTGACAAAAAGCTGTTCGGCAAATTGCTTTTGAGAAAGCCTTGCTTCCTCTCTTTTGGTTCGGATAAACTTTCCGAGCATATTTTTCTCGATCATAAGATCAATCCTTTCGACAATTTGAAGATGACGGCCGAAAATCATATCCGACGGACGGCGCCTGTTCGCCGCAGTGTTTCCGTTCTTTCACCTTGCCGTAATTCTACGCCCACAGCTCGAAAAAGTCAATGGATTCTCAGTCAAGTGACGCACCTGCGACGTTTCGGCAAAAAAGCACTGCAAAATAACAGTACAGGAAATAAGCAATTACCGCAATAGATTTCCTATCACTAACGCATTTATTTTTCTTTTATCTCAATTCTTCTGCTTTTCTAAAAAAAATCAAAAATTTTTAGAAAAACACTTGATTTTATGATGATTATAGTATATAATATTCAAGCGTTGTCGGGGTGTAGCGCAGATGGTAGCGTGCTTGGTTCGGGACCAAGAGGCCGTGGGTTCAAATCCCGCCACTCCGACCACTTACTGAAAGTCTTATTTATCAATGAAAACGTTGATAAATAAGGCTTTTTTCTTGTTTTTAGCTTCTCTAATCCGCTTAATTTTACCGCAAATTACCTCTAAAAATGCAAGTCAAAATGCAAGTATGCAAGTCAAAATGCAAGTCAAAATTAGTCCCATAACCGCAAAAATCCCCTCAGTCTGAGGGGATTCCTGAACGCTCTATGTACTACTCCACTTTATTTTGTAGTGTGGGTTCACCTACAACTATTCTTCCACATTGAAAAATACTATCTTTAAAAGATATCTCTGCTATGACATCTTGCTTGTAACTATTCATTTTCATGTCATCAAATTTAATTGCAAAATTTAATCTATCACATAAATTCTCTTTATCAAAGTCCATATCGTCCTTAATTTTTAATTTGATTTTCAAATCGTTACTTTGATTTTTTTGGATTACATTAGAAATGCAATCAAACGGTTGTGAACAGTAATATTCAATAAAATTAGTTTCACATATGCAGTCTGACAATTCATCATATTCAACACAGCAATGGGTAGCTGTTCCGTTACCGATATTTTTAAATGGTATCGTTAAAGTATCTCCGCTCTCAAGACTAACATTCGGTTCATTTATTAAATATGGCATTATCGAAATTCTATTTATCTCATTCTGAGCATCGATTCGTTTTTGGTTTCCCTCTTTAAGTACTTTTATCTGTTCTTGGTGCATAGTTTTTGTTTCTTCAATATCTTTCAGATGTTTTTTTTGTTGTATTTTCATATTTTTGTTTGCCCGTTTTTTTTCGACTATCAGTGTAATTATCATTATAATAATCGGCACTACTGTTGATAATAACATGGATATAACATCCAAGACTCCGAACTCTTTCCATTTTAAAAGATGTTCTAAAAGATTTAATTTCATTTAAAATCTCCTTTTATAAAACCGTCCCGCCAACCAAAACGGTTTTATTTTAATACTTTACTTTAATTTATTTTGTTTTTATCGACCCAAAATCGGAAAACTTTGAGTCCGTAGGCTGACGCATAAATGCGACGGCCCTTTACTGTGATATACGGTGTATAAACCCACATTAGCATCATCTCCTTTACAAAAAAATGCTTGCAAAAAGAATGATATTGTGGTACAATAAATTTGTGCAAGATATCGTACCGTTGGCGGACAGATATCATTTTTTATGAAAAGAGTTTAATGTTGGTAGCATTAAGCTCTTTTTTATTTGTTTTAACGGCAATAGACGCTGCCTCGTATGAAACTCCGCATTTCTGTGCAATTTGGCTTGCCGTCATACCCTGTGTCAACTTTGGCGATATCAAAAATGCTCCGGCAAAAACATTTGCCTGCCATTCCGGGTTAACGTAAGCAGGTATTTTGTATGTATCAGAACACCTTGAAAAACTTGCTGTATCCCCGTGCAGAAAATAATGTCCAAGTTCATGGGCAATAGTAAATCTATGTCGCGGATTTCCTTGACAGGCGTCACAATAAACCGACTCCTTAATCAAAAGCTCATTGCTTTCAGGAATGTATTTTGCATATTCGTTATTTTCAAGTTCACAGTCAAATACTGGTACAAAGCTATAACCTGAATCAAATTGCGGAATGATTAGCTCTGCAATTTTTAATACCGGAATATACATCGATTTGTCAAGTCCGAACAAGTCTTTAATTGTTTCAACATACTTTTCAATTTCTTTTCTCCCATGTGCAGGAACCATAATTGATGACATTAACAGTCTCCTTCCCCTAATGCCTTTTTTATTTTATTTATCTGATCTTCAGACAGATTATTGAATTTTCTTGCAAAGGCAACGCCTAAACTTCTTTGCTCATCATTTGCATCTTTCATATCAATGTGCATTTCTTCAACGCTAAGCATATACGCTTCTTCGATATTTTCTTTTTCCTTTTCATCAAGCTCATATACCCTTATGATTGTGTCAATCAATTTTTTTGTTGGCGTTCTCTTACCGTTTTCAATACTTGACAAATACGCCGGTGCAAGTGTAAGCTTCTCTGCCATATCCTTCAGAAGCTCATTTTTTTGAATTCTAAGCGTTCTCAAATATTTACCTAAACTTGATAACATATCGCATTCTCCTTTCAGTGTTAATGATTATAACATAAAAAGTTGCATTTGTCAAGTACTTTATTTAAAATTTATTAACTTTTTTGTTAATAAACGTAAAATTCCCAGATTGTCACCATAATAGTGGTAATCTGGGAATCAGTTTATTTTGATTATAATTTTAAAACTTACTTCGCAGCCAACACATAGCAAGCTCTTATTGTCTGCGGCCCGGCGAGACCGTCAACGGTTATGCCTGCGGCGAGCTGCACCTGCTTTGTGGCTGTCTTTGTGCCTGCGCCGAAGATGTTGTTATTGTCAACGCCCTGCGAGATTATACCCTTTTTCTTGAGGAGCATAAGCTGCTGTTTGTATGCGTAAACACCCTCGTTGCGGTCGCCTACCTGAAAATATCCTCTTGTCATATCATTACCTCCTACGTCTGACGGTGCGTCAATTTTGATTGTGGTTGTCGGTTTGGCTGTCGGCTTTGTTGTGCCTGCGGAAAGTCTCTTGTTGACCTGAGCCGCAGTATCTGCCATACGGCTGTAAAGATATGCACCGGGACAAGCAGTCGAAGCAAAATCCCTGTGTACGGTCATATTGCAGCCGTTGCGGTGGTTAACTCGGTTACTCTTGTTATCGGACCACACAAGCCTTTTGATGTCGTTACGCTTGCAGATGTCGGTTACAAGTGTTATGAGTGCACTATATGCCTTATCTGTGACCGCATACGGCGGCTTTGTGTCCGAGGCAACTTCAATTGTGATTGCCCTGTGGTCGTTTGATGGAGAGGACGACGTCCACGCTCTGTGATTCTCTGCAACCGAAAGACCGATCGAACCGTCACGACCGACAACATAGTTTGAGGAAACCTCTCTGTCGGTGTTGTAAAAATAATCGCAACCCTGCTTTGCCGTGACCTGTCCAACGTAACAATGAATTGTAATCGTGTCGATCTTGTTTCTGCGAGGGTCGTAATTATCGGTCAGTCGCTGATATGTAGCGAGTGAGCTGTTACTCATATTCACTCACCTCTTCCGTTTGTCAGTTCGGGGCTGTTCTTGACATCATCGGCAACCTGTGCGTTCTTGGTGAAGCTGTTGTTCTTCCACCAGGCGACGATTGATGCGCCGACGGTGAATATGTAGGTCACATACTCCTGCCATTGATCAATGTCGATTGCTTCGCTTCTCTTGCCGAGGATAACGGCAAGCTGACTGATGAGCGCGAGGACAAGCACGAGAGTTCTCGCCCATGTTTGTGCTGTTACGCCCTTAAGATTGATTTTTTTCATTTGAGATTCCTCCTTAGTCTTTCTGATTGATATGCTCTAAATCGCTGATACGGTGATCTGCGACCTTCGCCTTTTCTTCGAGCACCGGGACACGCTTCGCAAAATTATTGTGCTCCCGTACTTCTCGTGTTAATTCTTCGATTTTGGTATCCGTTACCGCCTGTGCTTTTTCAAGCTCTTTTGACATCTTGGCATTTGCCGCAAGGTTGCTTATCACAACTCCGACAAGTGACAAGACTCCTGTGATGATTGCTGCGATGATTCCCTCCATGCCGCACCTCACATCAGCCCGAGGGCCTTAAGAATTACGGCACAGATCGGCAGGATCACATTAAATGCGATTGCCGAGCCTGCAACATATATGATTGTGTCAATAAGTCTGTTTCCTGTTGGTGTCATTTTGACTCCTCCTTAAAATTCAACGAGATATTCTGCTGTGATCGTTTCGGGTGAGCCCTCCGCAACCGCAACATATCTCTTGCCGTTGTATGTGTAATAGCCGTTCGGGATAAGCCGCATGCCGGGCGACCATGTAAACGGATTGTCCTGTGTGCCGACGGGATTATCCTGTTCGACATACTCGGACTTTACAAGCTTATCGCCGACATAATAATTATGCCAATCATATCCAATCTTATCTGATTGCTCTATTTTTTCGGTTATGCCGCCGAGCTTTTCGACCTGCTCACCCTGCACGACCTTATTTCTGTAAGCTTTAGCTTCCGCTCTCGTCATTGTCATTACCTCCCGAAATTATTATAGACAGCGCCTCGCTGTCGCTGATTTCTTCGTCCTCTGTCGGCGTTATCGGAGGATTTTCGACCGTCTCATCCGGTTCGTCGAGCGGTACGGCAATGTACTTTTCAATATCAGCCTTGTTGCCGAGCGGCATATCAATTTCTGTAAAGCTCTGCGTATTATCTCCGTTCAAACGAATTTTGTGTCCTTCGGGCGGAAGCACCTGAATAAATCCCTGTTCTGTCTTAACAATTAACTCCATGCCAATGTCACTCCTTTTCCCTTGTACCAAACCTCAGTCTGAGTCGTTGAGTCACATACCGTACCTTGGTGAGTAAACGCCGCTATATAACCAACTTCTGCGCCGTATTTTTTCTGCTCCTCCTCAGAAGATTGTAGATAGGTGTTGTGGCTGATATACTCTCCTGTTTCCTTGTTGCAATGACATTTCTGATTTTTTAGATCATCTTTACATACGCTGTTCAACGTGAGTGTGCAAGACGCCGTTCCGGCATTTACCCAATCACGACAGCCGTTTAAAAGATTAACGATTGCCTCCATGTTTGACCTTGTGAGCTGAGAACAAGCGCCCATATCAAATGTTCCGGTGATTGTTTTTGGCTTGAACCCGACATAGCGCAAGTTTGTGCATTTAGCAAACATATTAAATCCGCTTGAACCGTTGCTTCGGGTTATGTCAAGGGGTGTTCCCAAAATATATTTGAGGTTTGAACAGCCGTTGAATGTCCATTCCCAGCCGTTCCTGTACGTGATGTCCTCTCTTTTCTCCCCGGTTTCAAGGAACGTGAGTTCTTCCAAAGGAGCGTTACAAAACAGGAACGCCATGTTTGATATGTTTTGAGAACCCACAAGCACCATCTTTTTGACATTCGTACCACTGAGCCAAAAGACTGAGCTTGTATTGCCGCTTGATTTATTAAATCCCGAATTGTCAACCCCTGACACGTTTATTTCGACGTTGCTAATCTTGCTGCTAAAACGAGTACCCGCGGAATATAATGCATTAGGCGTATCCAAATAAGGCGTAACGACAAGACCGTCGGAGTCAACATAGTCCGAAGCTTCATCGTCAGCAACCGCATAATTGCCGTAAAGAATTGAGGGCGGTTGCGTAGAGCGTTCAAACAGAAAGCTGATGTGTTTGTTGTTTTCAAGGGCGCTCTTATTCTCGTCAGTTAAGACAATAAGTGCCCCGACATTTTCAATCAAATTTTCCCAATTGTCAGCTTCATAGTCCTCACCCGTTGCTTCTTTCAGAGCCTTTCCAAGCTCCGTCCTGTCGGTCTCTCTCTGCTCCGTTTTCGCTTTTTCAATGACGTTTTCGCCGCTGTTGTCAAGGGTCGGATTTAATGTGAATGTGTACGGAATTGACTTCCATATGACTTTGTCACCGTCCTTGAGAACAAGCTGTAATTTCAGCGTGCTGTCCGTCAGAACCTCACTCGGAAGGTCGAAGGTATCGTTTGATAACGTATAGTTAAAACTGCCCTGTGCGGTCTCACAGACGATATTTTCGCTGTATCCCTGCAACGCAACAGGGAGAAGAAACAACAGTGTCGTTGCGTTCTTCTCCCCTATAGTGCCGAGACTTGAATATTCGGGAAACAATCCCCTTTTTTCGCTGACTGTAATTCGGTTAATCATCGGTGATCACCTCAATAAAAGGCTCAATATTGATGATATCCTGCGCCGAAAGCTCAAGGTCGCTGATGTCAATCAGCTTGATATCAAGCTCGACCTCTTGGCTCTGCAAGACGTTAATATCAGTCTCAAAGCTCTTGTACGCCTCATCCTCAAACTCGTAGATATGCTTTTCCTTGTTCAGCGTGCCGTACTTCTCGCAGAGCTTGATACGTTCGCCGTCGTACACATTGATTTCGCCGTCAATGGCTTTAATGAGCTTTGCCAGTCTGTAGCTCTGCTTTACGGGCAATGTCTGCCCTGCAAGCCGTGAAAGTGTCTCACGGGCGTTTAATATTTGCTTAATTGATGTTTTCATGTGTGCCTCCTTAGGTGGATATGATCCCAGTATTTGTATCAACATATAATGGCTTTTTGGTGCCTTTTGTGTCGGAAATAAAATAATCAGTGAGCCGAACGGTGCCGCATAGCCAAACGCCCGAATTTCCTTGTAAACAGAGCTTATCTTGAGAACCAATAACCATACCACAATCAGAAAAAAGCAGCATTTGTTCTGCCGAAGATATATTACCGTAATCCCACTCTTGCATACCGACACCAAAAGTGTTACCTTTATGCACAATTCCAAAGCCCGTATCATCCAACAAAGTAAGACTTGCCGACGTATCGCCTTTTGTTACCGTAAATCCAGAATCATATATCGCCGCTCTATAACCATTTCCGCCATTTGATTCCAGCATTACCCCACACGCATCACCAGCAGTTATTGCTTCGTAATACGTTCCTATTAAATCAAGCTTTACACCGATTTGCCCAATCTGTCTCGAATTGAATGTATGCGAGATTGTCGCATTTGTAATTTTCATACTTGTGATGTCTTCTGTTCCTACTTCCTCATCACGAAATATGCGCACACAGGTTAAATCGTTACAAATCACCGCGCCCTCATTTGTCAACTCAAATTTATTCGACTTAATAGAAATCATATTACCCTCAATCGCAATAGCAGATGTAAGCTTATTATTCTTGTCCTTCTGCACACACATAGATATCTGCGCCTTGACGGATTGATCTATATCTTCCGCCGACGGCGTCCAATCGGTAGCAATGTTGCCTTCTTCAAGCTTAAATGAGGAAATGTCAATCCAATATTGTACATCCGCCTCACTCGGTTTTTGCGTACCATCCTTGCAGTTCTCGAAGAACATCCTTATATAGAAATGACTTATTGTGCCCGTAATTTTGAACGTCAGAACATATTTCTGCCACGATTCTGTGGGCGTCGGTGTAATGCTGCGGCTTGTATCAAGAGTGACCTTTGCATTATCTCCGGCATAAATAACAGCATATTTCGTGAGCTCATCTACTTGTGCACCGCTCCTTGTTCTGAGCCAAAATGACAAGGTATATGTTGTATTTGGCTTGATTTTATCAATTGTGCTTTGACCGAGAATATCGGTTCCAACAAAGCTTACGCCTCTTGTTGTGCTTTCGCCGTCCAACACGGAATCGAAGCCAACAACAGAATACTTACCCGAAGGTACATAGGTATCGGAAATTGAAGGGACCATTGGCGCTCTGCTGACCTTATATTTCGTCGGTGTGAACCCTGCGAAACACTCGGAATTCAGCAGAATATTTCTTGTGCCGATTTTGATATTTTGCTCGACCGATAGCGTAATCTTGTCCGAATGCGCTTCAATGAGTGAGTTACATCGCTCCTCGGTGATATACCCTGCATCCCGAATGTTCTTAATTGACTCTGCCTGTGTTGAAAACTTTTCGGCGGTCTGATTTACAAACGTATTGTATGTGCTGTTCGCCACATAGTTTTTCTCAACCTCCGTTTTCAGCGCCGTATATTGGCTTGTTGCCGCCGAAGCAGTTGCCGTGATTTTTGCTTCAAGATCATTCTTGGTATCAACTATTTCGACCTTAATACCGTTTACGGTTTGAGTAAATTCGGAATACTTGTCGTCAGATTCCTTGACAAGTGCCGTGATCCTCTGCTCCTGCTTGTCAACCTTGATCATGGTTTTCTTCAGCAACTTATCAGATGCCGACTCTGCCGCCGAATAGTCCGTTGATGTAGCCTGCGGAGCTTCGAGCTTCGACTTTTCTTTTACTCCTTGGCTGACAGTCATATCGGTACGCATAAAGATTGTTTTGTACTCTTTTTCGTCACCGATCATACCGCCTGTGCGTTCACAAACCTTGAGAGTGAATATATCACCGAAATTAAGGAAGCCGATGCCGAACGAATCAAGGTCATAAAGGTAATACTCCGTACCTGTAACGTTATCATAAATACCTTTTGCAAACTGCTTTCGGTATTCGTCGTTGCTTGAGTCCTCAATAAGCTCGACGTTCGATATTTTAACCGCGGTCTGAGAATCCGAAAGGTTTGACGGATAATAGACATTATCCTCCTGCGGCTCTCGGGAAAGCACAACGCCCTTGACGGGTCCGTACTTTGTACCGATTGTCACACTGCGGAGGTTGCTCTCGTCAATCACATAGCCGCTCTCGGTCGGCTTGATTGCATAGAGCTTAGCAGGATTGCCGCCGAGTGAATTCTTAAACGCAAACGTCACGCCCGAAGCCTTTGCGATTTCGTCAAGAATATCACGGTATGTATAAGCCGCTTCGGTGCTGTCGTTCTCAATGTCAAGATATTTCTCGCTTGTGATCACCTTATCGGCATTTGCCATAAGCGATAAGCTGTCGGCATCATAAGGAATTTCGCATTGTTTAAGAATTGCTACGAGAAATTCCTTGAGCGTTATGCCCTGCTTCCAAAGCGAGATATCGTACGGTTGCATGGACGGATAGAGCCCGTCATATGCAATTATGCTTGTGAGGTTCTGCGCCGCATCGTATTCGGGCTCTTCGGCGATGCAAAAGCTGCCATATTTAATTTTAATGCTGTCGCCCTCGGGGTGGGTCAAGGTCAATCCGATTTCGCCGAGAAAATAGCCCTTGCGAGCCTTTTCGGTCTGATTGCCGATAAGCTTGACCTCAAGGCAGCGCATGACCGAACGATAAAGCGCACCGTCAAAGTAATAACGCATTTCGTTAATGCTCGTCGGCGCAAGGTCGGCAACAAGAGAGTAGTTGCCGCCACTTTTTTTAATTATCGCCATAACGACCTCAGCCGTCTTGCCCATTACCTCCATTATTTCCTGTACGGTTTTGCTCATGATTTCGACCTCCTGTTATTGGCAACGATACTAAATTGCATTGAGTCAAATGTGCTTTTACATTGGTACGACTGTACGCCGTTGCTCAATGTTCCGAGCGTACCGTATTTATCCCAATGCTTTATCTTGTTGGTAACATCGCCAAAATAAAAGCTTGCGGTTTCAAAGCGCTTGCGTTCGGTGCAGTACGCTCTGACGGTAGCTTCGGTCTGATTAAGACATTTACACAAAATGGCACGCTCGTCGGCATTTTGTTTTCCGATTGTCACCTGCAACTTCGGAAATATACCGATAAGCGTACCTTTTGATGAGCCCGTCATACTGCGCCCCGTATCATCTCCCCACAGCTTATAGTCGCTGAGCGACGCATCTTTAATTGTACTCGGGAAAGCATACCACGTTGCACCGCATTTGATTGCAAAAGGCTGCGTGCAGTTTTTTATAGTGGTATCTGTATATGTTTTTATCATCACAAAACACCTCCGTTTGTGGCAAAGGCAAATCGTGAATCGTACTTCTTGTTTGATGAATTTACATCCTTGCCGTCAATCGTAATGCGGTTGACAACGTTCATTGATACCCTATCGGCAACCTTGTCAACGAGCATATCCATCCACTCGGTGTTGTTCTGCAACGGGAGGATAGCCTCCGCTCCGGCTTCACCGGCAATAACCGCCTGACCTCTGCCCGGGTTATTTACAATACCGCCTTTTGCAAGACGGGGAAGATGAGCGTAAGGAATATTAAATCCCAAAGAGCTGCCGCCATAGGTCGGTACCCAGTTTGGAATTTTAATGCTGAATGAATTCAGCTTTGAAACGATATTGTTTATCGTACGCTCGACAATACCGATAACACCGTTCAGAGCGTCTTTCATTCCCTGTTTTATACAGTCAAATTTTCTGCTCCACCATTCTTTTTTGAACACATAACCGATATGTGCATTCCAAAAAGCTTTAATTCTTGCCCATGTATCTTTTACGGTGTTCAAAATCAAATCGGAGTTAATTGTTTCACCTGTTTTAAATGCTTTGATTCCGGAAAGTATAAGGGCTAATCCGAGCGGTAAGCTTACACCAGTCGCGCAAAGCAATACGCCAACGACTATTGCTCCTGCGTTTAGCAAGTACATTTTGACTTTGTCCATGGTGTTTTCAATGGAAGTTTTCATTTTTTCCCAATCAAGAGCTTCGTCGGATTTGATTGCACGAACTCCCTCTATAATCAGACCGACACCGAGAGGTATGCCAACACCTGAACAGCAGAGTAATACACCAACAACCATCATCAAGACGCCTGTAATTATATTTTTTACTTTCGTTAATGCGGTTTCGATATGAGTTTTAATTGCTTCCCAATCAAGTGTTTCTTCCGATCTGATCGCCTTAATCCCTTCAACGATTAAGGCAATGCCAAGAGGCATGCCTACGCCCGTCGTAAGTAACATTATTCCGAGAACAATAAGAAAGGACTTCAAAATTACTTGCTTGATTTTATCCAGTACGACCTCAATTTTTGCTTTTATACCGTCCCAATTCAAGGCTATTGCGGTTGCTATCATTGCAACACCTAAAACAATTAAAGCGATTCCCAACGGATATTGCTGAGCAATGCACAGGATAATTCCCAGCGCCAAAAAAGCAGTACCTGCAATTCCCATTATGGCAGAAATCATTTTTTGCGCTTCTTCGGATAATTGACTCCAATTTCCCAAGGCTTTCGCTTCAAGGACTATACCCGCAATAAGGCAGGCAATGCCCATAGGATATTGCCCCAGTGCAAGTAATATCAAGCCTATTGCAATCATCGCCCAACCTGCAATAATCATAAGTTCGTTAAGGTGTGCCTTGATATTTTCACATATCTGTTCAAACTTTCCGCCGCTGACATCGGGAAGATCAAGCAATGCGGCAGGGCTTTCTGACTCAGTATCTGCTGCATTCAGATTATTTGCTGACTGAACATTCTTTTCATCAAACGACGCAAGCTGTAAATTTGCTTCTTTCGTCGCCTTTGCATTTTTCTTTGTAGCTTCAGTTTGCTTGTTAATCGCCTTTGCATTGTACTGTGCCGCCATATCAACGCCTGTAAGCACCTTGACGAACAGATTTAAGTATGTAAAGGCATATTTCAGCCAATATACCACCCGTTCTATTACGGGAGCTAAAGCGTTTGCAAATGCACCTTTCATAGCGGTTACGGTATTGTTAAGCTCCTCATTGTCGGAAAGGACCTGACGAATAGCATTCTTTACGGCATAGAATCCCGCTTGTGCGCCGAAAATTGCAAGCGTATATTTTGCCATGCTTTTTACTGCGCTTTTCATGCTTGCACCGAGCTTTTTGGCACCGGAATTCGCCGTATCAAAACCGCCTTTTGACGAGCGTTTAAATTTGCCTGCACTGGCTATGAGTGCGTCATGCTGCTTTTTAAGCTTCTGATATTCCCTGTTTGCGCTCAATGCATCCGAGCCGTCAATGCCTTTCTTCGCTGCCAATTTCGCCGTTTTCTGCTCAATCGTCTGCATTTTTGCTTTGACCTTTTCAAGTGTCGCTTCGTACTGCTCGGCATTCTTGATTTTCGAAACAAAATCATCACCTGCGACCGTGCCGGAAACATCGGAATTGATTGATTTAATATCGTCTTTCTGCTGTTTTTCGGCAGCCTTGATCTCTGCTTGTCTTTGTCTTTCAAGCTCCTTTTGCTGCTTTTCGGCAGCTATTTTTTCTTGTTTGGCTTCATATTCGGAAATAGCCTTGTTGAGATTGTTTTGCTCTGCCACAAGATTTTTTGTTTGTTCCTCCTCCAGCTTGAGAAGGTTAACAACCTGTTCCTCCGTTTCTGCCTTTGGAAGCAGTTCGTCTGTCTGAGCTTGTATTTTTTCAACCTCTGCGTTGATTTCTTCAAGTTTTTTCTTTGCTTTTGCAAGCTGAGAATTATTTATAATCTCAATCGGATTTGTTTTTATATTCAGGCTTTCTGCAATGCTTTCAAGATGCTTTTTAGTGCCGTTACACATCTTATCGACATCTTCCAAGCCTTTTTCAAAGCCCTTGGTATCGAGTTTCGTTTCAACTCTTATTGAACCGTCCGCCGCCATTTAACCACCTCCAAACAGAGCGTCAAACTCATCAATTTTTTCCTGTTCCTCTGTTGATATTCTCTCCGGAAGCTTCAACCGTTCCTGCGCCTCAGCCATTTTTGACCGCTGTATAGGGTCTTTGATTTCGTTCAAATCATAATTCCTGATTTCACGCACTCTCGACAGTATGCAATGCTTGTCAAGCCCCTGTACAAGATCGTTAAACTTCCACCAGTGCATATTGACCTCATCAAGATCAACCCCGTAGCAGCTTTTAAATGAAGCTTCAATAAAGCCCTCGTCCTCGTTTACGTCAAAATCGGGCGGCTCATCTGACTTATTTTCCTGCTTCTGTCCGCAAGTCAAGAAAAGCGAAGCCTTATCAAGGAACGCCTCACCGTTTTCAAGCGGAACAAAGCCGAACAGCTTATAAATAACCGCTAAAGCTCTTTCCTGATCAGATATGGTATCATCATTGATGATCTCGTAGCATTCCTTTGCGACACGGTAATCGGTGTTTATCGGATAAATATCACCGTTGATTTCTGCGTGTGTAGGGTACACGTTAAATCACCTGCTTGTTCTTTGCGCTCTTATACTTGTCCTCAATTCTCTTAACAATGGCCTCGTCGGAAAGCCTCATCTTCTCAAGGTGAGATTTTCCGTCAGCCTGCGGACGGTCAAGCTCATCAAACAAATCATCGAACATTTCAAGATAATTGCTGTCGCCGAAAATTTTCTGACAGCCGCCTTCGCCGAGGAAACCGTCCATCGCCGTGCGCATCTTGCTGTATGCGTTCTTCCATGCGTTCATTCTGTCACGCTGATTTCTGCTCATAAGGTCATTTTTGCCCTTGCTGTCCTTCTGCTTATCAATGATGATAAGACGGGTTTTCAGGTCATTCTGTATCTTGTTGACGTCGTTAAACGCTTTGTCAAGCTTAAACGGCAGTTCAAGGTCACCCAACTGAAAAACAATCGTATCTCCGTTGTCATTGACCTGAATTTCATAAAGATCTTTACGCTGAATCCTTAACTGTTCCATAATATCCTCCTATAAAAAGAAGAGGGAGCATATAGCCCCCTCCCGATTATGCTGTTGCTCCGACAGTGATAACGCCGCCTGCGACGGTTACATCAACCTCTGTCGGGTCGCCGTTAAATCCGATTTTATACTTGATTTTAGCGATTTCGCCGCCTGAAAGATCAAAATCGGAAACTGTTACTGTTGCATTGAACTTCTGACCCTTGCCGGTGCCCGAACCGTCTGTAATGTTCATGTTGTAAATATCAACCAAAACTGCGGTTGTTTCACAATCCGAACCCGTTTTCAATCCTCGTCTTATTCCGTCGACATAATCAAAAATCGGATCGTCCTTGATTGCAGTCTGTTCGATATCCGAAGAAATCTCATAGCTGTCAACCGAGGTTGTCGCATTGTCCTCGTCAACGTATGTTTCCGTTGTGGTTTTCGGATTATAGCTTATCGGCAATGACGTTACACCCTTACCGATACGCTTGTAGTCCGGTGATGCCGCCGTGCCGATATTAAGCAGCACCGCCGACTTACTGGATTTTACTTTTTCCATTAAAGTCACTCCTTATCATAAATTAAGCGGCACTGTATTTGATAGCGGGAATTTTTCAAATCACCCGATATATCAAACAGGTAGCCGCTTGAAATTGCTTCAATTTTCAAGGGCGTCAAGCCCTCTCTTAATTCAGGGAGATTGTCGGTCTCCGTGCATTTTTCCAACCATTCCTCAAAGTCCTCAAAAAATCCGCTGTTGTCAATGTTGTTGCGAACCTCATCGCTGTAGCTGAGACGTGCCGCAAAGGTGAACATAAACTGCCTTTCCGACGAACCGTCGAGATATTTTTTGCGAATCGTTTCCGACGGCACTTCTTCGACCGAGTATGTGTCGGGGTCAGCCGGGAGGAAATCAACATTGACACGTGCCAGCTCGTTTAAGAACGGGCAACTCATAATAAACCTTGTTACGCTTTCGATTATTGTCATTTTCTCATAAACGCCTCCGTTGATTTGATTATGTTTTCCTTTTCGTTAATCCAGCACCGCTCGACCCACCGAGGACCTCTTAACGGCGCACCGTTGTAATTAAGGTCCCGGTCGGTTTTCTCTTTGTTTACGTCGGGTCTGCTCCAAAATCCGTAAGACGGGCTGTAAAATGCACCTTTTCCCGTCACGGGGTCAACCATCAGCTTACCGAACCAATGGTATCTTGCGTACGGCGCATCATAGATAATAGCACATTTATCCTCAGATATACGAGCCGAATTTTTTAATGCTTCCGACAAAACTGGCACATATGGATCAGCTTTTTTCATTACTTCGCTTGTAAAAAATGCCTGCACTCTTCCGCCCGGATTTAATCCGTGGTTCTTCAAAATTGTTGCAGCGTCGCTTACATCAATCTTAACCGTAAACATCTTACTTGCCCCCGATCGTGATATTATCAACCTCTGAGCCGCAGATATGCTCCGCAACCGACGTTACCGTTATGACCTGCTCACCGTTTAAATCCTTAAAGGAAGCAATATCGCCATGCTCACCCTTTACAATGCGGTCACCGTTGTGTACCGTCCACGATTTACCGTATTCGGCTGTAGTCTCGGGCGACGTGATGATTTTTACATCGGAAACATTTTCAACGCCTTTATTCGCCGAGGACATACCCACCGAGCCGTACCAGTAAACACCCGATACGACTTGACGGGTATATATATCTTTGAGGTTTTGGGAGGAATGGGAATAGATTGTTATTGTGTTCGGAAACACATTATCACCTCAAAGCCGAATAGCAAAGCCCGGTGCCCGACAGGTAAAGCATCACCTTTCGCCTGAGCTCCGAGCTGTATTCATCGGATGTTTTTCTTGTATCACGGTACGATACCGAATGGTCGCCGACACTTTCGCTCGCTTTTATACTCTGTTCCGCCGTTTCCCTCTCCGCATATAAGCAGTCAACAGCGGCGCAAACGGCAAGCCTGCGCTTTCTGTCAATCTGTTCATATTTAAGGTTATCGGGGTTCGTGATCAGAGCGTCAACATAAGCTTCTGCTTCCACGCATAAGCGGTCAAACGTAGTTTTGTCGATATTATTTCCGTGATACTCTTCAACATAGAACTGATACATTATGTATTATCCGCGGTCGGTGCGGTACCGTTAACGCTTGCATATACGCCTGCGAGCTTATTTGCATAAACATCGGCGATAGAAACAAGACGGTAGCCGTACTTCCATGCATCGGCGTTCTGGTTTGCTTCGGGGCTGATGATCTTCGGCTTTACAAGCTTGTTAAACTGAATAAGAGCCGACGGGTGAATAATCATGAAATTAAGCGGATTTGCGTCCTCGGGAACACTGTATCCGCCCTCTTTATAATCACCTGTGCCGCTGAGCTGAGTGATCTTATTGTTAAATCTCTTCTTGGGCATCTTGATAATGCCTGAGAAAGATCTGAGAAGCTCTCTCGACTTAGTTGTATCCATATCCTGGATAGAGCCGATAATACCGGGTGTAGCGAGAAGGATTCTGCCCTCATAAGGTACTTCGTCGTTATCCATGGCGTCGTTGGCTGTTCTGATAGCTTCGATAGCCTTTGCGCCCGTGGTGATTGAGGTCGTATAGTCCTTTGAGATACCCTCCTTGCTCGCATACTTGGAAATTCTGAAAGCGTCAAGCTCGGGAACGACCTTTGTTCTCACGAATTCGCCGCCCAATCTGCCGAAGGCAATGCCGCCTGTTTCAATGTTGTCAAGCTCGTCAACTTGGAACATTCTGCCTCTGTCGAAGTTACATTTTACAGTCTCATATCTGAGCTGTGCATCGCCGTTTACATAGCCGTCGTTACGTGAATAATCGGCAAGACCGTTCATGTCGAGGATAGGAATTACCATTTCGTTGGCATTATAGCCCTCCCTGACAAGCTCCTGCGCTCCATCAAGAACGCTTGTTAATGATGCCTGCTTATACACAAGGTCAAGCATCGTTGAATATTTCTTTGCAAGTGCAATTGAATTTGCCATGTTTCATTACTCCTTTTTCGTTATTCCGAAAGCCGCTTCGAGTCTTGCGGTGTCATAATCCTTGTCGTCATGCTCCAATCCGCTTTTATTTCGCTGCGGTTCGTTGCCGAAAAGATATGCCTTACTTTCCGTAAGAGGCGTTATCTGCTCGGTCAGACCGACAATATTATCATTTTCGACGCTGATTTTTTCCATGTCGATGTGTGGGATTATGTCGTTAACGTCTTTCGGGTGATATTTGTTCTGAATTTCATTGATAACGGTTGAACGCTTCAACTGCTTTTCGTAATCGGCCTTAAGGCTGTTTACTGTGTTTGTGTTTTCCGCTTTCAATCGTTCGATTTCTGCCTTCAATTCTGCGTTGTCGCCCGCTTTTTCCTTGAGGGTATCGTATTCGGTTGTTTTCTCGGTCAATGCGCTGTTGACCTTACCCAACTGCTTTTCAAGGTCCTTGTACTTGTCGGCGCTGACATATTTGTCGGTGGACAAGTCACCAAGTCTGATTTTCGAGTCCTTCGTTTCGGCTTCAAGCGCCGCATAGGTCTCATCGGATACGATGCCTTTCAGGATTTCAAGATTTTCCATATAAATACTCCTTGTTTTTATGTCCGGTGTCTCCGGCAGTATTAAGCCTTTTATGTCCCGTGCTCAGGGGTGATCGAGCCTTTTATGTCCGACTGCTCAGCGGTGTATATGAAAAAAGACACCCTTTCGGATGTCTTGAATCATTATTTTGTTGCATGAAAAAAGCACCTTGATTTCTCAGGGTGCTTAATTATTCTTTTACAATTTCAAATTCATAAGGTGGATAAAGATAATCTTCTCCTGTTTCATCAATTATTCTATACCAGTCTTTCTCTATGCTAAGACATTCATAAATCTTACCGTTAAACAAAGCTAACGGATCAGATTTTCCAACGTATTTAACCTTCATCCAACCACCTCTTTACTTTCAATTTGAATTTTTCTCCATCAGCTTCATACCAGTGTATTTCTGCCGGTCTGTTTTTTCCTTTGAAAACGATTATACCTTCACCTCTTTATCCGCCAATTACTGTAACACAAAATTGTTCAGCTCTCGTATTGTCAAATCTATCGGTTCAATTCCTTTTTCTTTACAATACTGACTTATTTTTCTGTAATCATAATGAACTGTGTTATCACCAAACGGAACAACAAATCCTCCTGCTTTTTCCGCAAGCTCATCCAACTCTCTCATTGCTTTAACTTCTTGCTCAGACATATTCATTCTCCAATTTTTCAGGGTGCTTTTAGTAAAATTAACTGTTAAATAATTGGCTTAAATCAATATCAGAATCTATATATACTGCATCAACTTCATAATCGTTATAAACCTTTACGTTCTTATTTCCGTCTGTGTATATTTGAACGATTGACCCGTCAACATCAATAATCGGCGGTTTCTTTTCAATGGTCAGACTATTTTCAATTTTCTTACACGCATTATCGAACTTTGCGTTTGATGCTTCCTTAAATACGTTATAGCTAAACATTTAATCACCGTCCAATCCTAATTCTTTATTTACGTTTTTGTTTGTCTTTGTGGCTGTTTTCAAGATATCAATTTGAGCTTCTTTTCTCGTTAAGCCTTTACGTTTCATTTTAGATGCAATTAGTTCATCAAAAGTCATGTTGGGCTTTTCCGTTTCAAGAATATTTCTCATTTCTTTGTCAGCCATCATTTCACGTGCTTTTGAACGAATCAGATTCCGTTTTTCAAAAGCCTGCCGTGCTTGCTCTTTCAAAGGCAATGTTTCATCAATCGTATTTGGTATATTAGATACTTCCGATATGTACCACTCTCTGACTTCTCGGTTTGATTTCTTTTCTATTATACCACTATTTTCTGATTTTGCAACGTTTTTCTTTGGCGTAATCTGCTCCTTGACCAGCTCTCGGCTGTGATCTCGCCTCAAGCCGTTTTTCTTGCAGAATTCATCAATCTTTGTGCTTTGCTCGGAAATTTTCTTATTGAGCTTCTTCACCGTCTCCTTATCGCCTATTTCCTTTGCCGCCGCCTGTTCTTTCTTGAGCTGTCTCATTCTGCGCTCCATAGCCCGCTGCTTCTGCGTAAGCTCATAAACGCGGCGGTTTTCTTCCTCGTTAAACCTGATCGGGTTCGGTGTGCTTATGCCCGGGAAGAACGGAAACATACGGTGTCGGCAGTTCACACCGCCCAAGCCCAAGATATCATCGGGATAGCCTGTACTCTCTTTAAGGTTCGGGTATTTCTTGTCGCTTCCGTCGATTTTGAACACCTTGCCCTGCCAGCCTGCATGGTTTGCAATAGGATTTGTGGGGTGCGTTCTCGCTCCCAAGTGTGAAGAAATTTCAACATATTCCACACCGAGCTCTTTGCAAAGCGTCTCCGAGGACTTATTGGCAAGCTTATTGACCGCCGTCAGAGTATCACGTCTTACTGTTCCCTCAAGTGAGTATTGAACGAGCTTTCCGTTTCTCTTGTATGTTGCGCCGCTTATGCCGTTCTTTGCCATATCCTTTATGGCTCGCTTGATCGCCGTCTGATAGTCGTATGTTCCCGTCGCAACTTCGATATATGAGCGGTTGATAACGTTCATATACGCCTGTTTTGCGCTTTCAAGCGCCTTTGTCTGAATAAGTCTGTATGTATTGCTCAGCTCCTTATAGCTCAGCTCCAGGACCTCGGCAAATGCCGAATTGGTTTTTATATTCATCGGGTCAACCGTGATACTGCCCTGCCTGTATGCTTCTTCAAGCTCGGTCATATTGATGTTTGCAAGCTGCGCCTTTTTGAGCATATTGAGTATTTCCTGCTCGCTCTTTTCCGAATATGAGGCAATAACCTTTACCGTGTCGGCATTGAGAACGCCCAATTCATCAAGCTTTTTCAGCTGCCATTCCATTGTGCCGCCGATTTCATCGTTCAAGTCAAATCTTCTTGCTATTTCCTTTATGAGATCAAGCTCAATTTGACTGTAAGTGTTAATTATCGGCTGTGATAAGCTGTCAATGTCCTTAATCATTATGTGCCCTCGGGTTCTTCCTCAACTTCCGGCTTTCTCTGTAACATTTCATTGTAAAAGCTCTTTGCCTGTTCTTCGTCGAGCTTGTAAATCTGCTTGTAATACTCAATCGCATCAATAAGACCTGCGTTGAATTCAAGCATTGCCTGTCTTTTTATCTCCGCCGTATCTTCGATGATAGAATCGTCAAAATCAACCGTTATCGTTGCGTTTAAATCAATGCTTTTATCTCCGTTGTATATCGCTTCAAAGTTCAAGAGGCTGTGCGCCATGTCGATTATTGCGCTTCTCAGAACGGACTCATGCTTATGCAGAGTGCGGAACATTTTGCTGTTTTCCGATATGACCTGTGTAGCCGTTGACACATTGCCGCTGTCCCATTTGTAACCGTTTGCTCCGAAGCCGCACGCCTGCGACAGCAAATTCAACTGCGTTTGCATCGCCGCATCAAGCTCGGCAACTCTCAGCTGCATATTGCTCTCTATAATCGGCGGTGCAGACGGGTCGTCCTTGTTTTCGGGCAGCAGATAAAACACTTCGTCCGACGGGTCAAACACCTTGACCGTTTGTCCGTTCTCCATAATGTGAACGTTGGTAACTGAATCCCTCGCAAATATTCTCTTTCGTCCGAGAAGAATTTCCTTTACATAAGCGTCATATACAATGTCAACGCCCTCAAGGACATCCGTTGCACCGGCAAATATACTTGTTCCGTAAGGCGAATCGAATTTATCCTTGTTTGCAATGTTCGGCCGTATCTGCTGAAATGTCGGCGTTTTGGAAAGCGTGTAAATATACTGATCCAAGCCCAATTCCCCGTACATCTCGGGCATTTCGGAAATGCTTTGACTCTCCGACTTTAAAATATTATTTTCAACAACATAAAAGCCGTTTTCGTCCTTTGTATGCGTCTCAAGATATGTATAGGTCTGACCCTTGATCGTTATTTCCGAAGCAAAAGCAGCTTCCGTTACCTTGCCGGAATCAAAAGAAATCGGATAGAATTTATCCTGCGTAATGTACTTTTGATTGACCTTCATTCCGTCCCAATATTGGATAAGAAAGCCGCCGCCCTTTGCGAAAGCCGCTTCGATAAGGTTGTTTCCTCTGACATAGAAATTGACCTGTTCAAGAAGCCTGTGCAAAACTTCCTCGGTGTATTTATCCGATGCCGAAAGCTCAACCTTTTCGTTAAGCAGCAAATCCGCCCAATCCTGACATACTCGAGCCGCCATATTGAGCGTACGCCTTTTCTGATTGAGGTTCTTCTGACCCTCGTATATCTTGTATGAATGGAAGTGGTCGACGTGTCCTCTGTACCACTGCTCCCACGTTTCAAGCTTGTCATCAATGTTTTCGTCAATGACCGTATTTCCTTTGCTCTTTAAATAATTTACAATCTGCGGATTCATGCTATCCTCTTTTCTTCGTTAAGTCTATCATTGTTTTCATGTAGGGCTCCTGGCTGTATTCCGAGCTGTCAAGGTTATCTATGTTTGTTGTCCCGTCGTCAAGCCTTACGTCCTCTTTCTTATCGTCCCATACAGCGTCGGTATACGCCTGTATCGTCTCCGGGCAATTTGAGACAATAAAAAAACGATGTTGCGCAAACATCGTCAATCCAAACCGTATTCTGTCTATTATTTCACCCTTACGGGCGTTATTTATTGCAATAGGTATGTGCTCGTTCATGACCGCCTTTCTCAGCCCTCGTATAAGCACCTGCTCGGCTGAGTCGCAATAAGCGGCAAGCACCGTATATTCCGCTCTGCACTCTCGGCAGAAGTCAACAAACTCCTTTTCAAGCTGTGTCGGGTCGATCTCATTTTTAATGCGCCGCTCCTTGACCGTCACGCACTCGGCAAAGCCCTTTGTAAATGCCGTGCATGTAAACGCTGTGCTTGATTTATTTCCGCCGAAATCAACGCCTATGGTGCATATTGATATATTCTTTCTCAGTGGGTTAATATAATTACCGTTTCCGTCTTTTGCATACCAGTCGGCAGAAGCAATTACATTGTCCTTCGTAAACGAAAAATATATCTTGCCTTCCGCCGTTACCCATAAGCCTAAAATATTTCGGTCATAGAAAACGCCCGTAAACATTCGGCGGTATCTTCCTTTAACGGCTTCGGACAGCGTAAGATTATCGTCCATTGTGAAATGGAGATAAAGAAGATTTTTGTCCTTTATCGCATCAACATATTTTGTCTTGAAATAGTGCGTCGGTCCTTTCGGATTGCAGTTGTACCATAGCTTTGAGCCCTCAACGCTGCATCGTGCCTCAGCCTGTGAAACGAACGATTCGGGCATCAATGCAACCTCATCAAAAAGAACGCCGGCGAGCGTCATGCCCTGTATCAAGTCCTGTGAGCTTTCGTCCTTGCCGCCGAACACATAGAAATAATTTGTTACATTCCCCTTTGAAATGATTATGAGATTATCCGTGCGTTTTTCCTCGTACTCGTAGTTAAGGCTCAGAAGCTGTTGTTTAAGCGTAATAACAACGTTACGGCGCAAGCTTCCAACCGTCTTTCCGCATAAGGCAAAATCCGTTTCATTAAACCGTGCCATAGCCCAATTTACAAACGAAATAGCCATTGATACGGTTTTACCCGATCTGACCGCTCCGTCGGCTATAATGCCGTCATAGTCCTTGACGGGTGAATTATCGCACCACCAAGTCATAACCTTTAACTGCTTATTGCTGAACGGCTCCCATTTGAATTTATTCCTTTTCTGCATCGTTCCACGCCTCCGCAGCCTTGCCGTTCAGTGCTTCAATAAATGCGTTGTCGGTCTCCTGTGCTTTCGGCTGCTCGCCTGTCTTGTTATGAGATTCGGACAGTGCGATTATGCTTTCAAAAGCTTTCAGATCGCCCTTCATAGCGTTTTGTATCTGCTTTAATACCATAGCTTCCTCAACCGTGATATTTTTATCCTTAATTGATTTTAAATCCGTCAGCCTGTCGAGCTGTCCCTCCTGCATCGGCAAAGCCAAAAGCATATTGACCGTATCTTTTAACAGCTTTTTCCTGCGCCGTGCCCTTCCGCTCGCAACACCGCCTTTTTTGCCGTTTTCGACCGCTTCACGACCGCTTCGATATTGTGTTGTCGGATTTCCTTGCTTTAAATTTTCTTCATTCGCCACATTACCACCTTGTTTTTAGACATAAAAAAAGAGTGCTGTCAACACTCTTTCATTAAATATTAAAAATCAAATTCAACATCCGTAATTTCATCATAAATATCTCTCAATGACTTTGTTCCGTCATCAAACACTTTATAATCTAATGCATCATATTTTGTCATTAGCTCGCCATTATCAATTTCCCTATCATTATCGTCATCATCAATAACACAAATGCTCCAATAACCGAATACGATATATTCTTTCCCTTTGTAAGTAAAACGTACTGATTGCATTAAAGGGTTGTTGAAATTTTCCATAAATTCACTCATGAAGCTTACCTCCTATATATTTAATATACTTGCCGTACATTTTGATTTCTTTCTTTGTCGGATAGCGGGTATTGTTCTCTCTTCCACCTTTCGATGTATGAGTATGTACATATCCTCTTTTGAGCCATTGAATTATTTTACCGTTTTTGTCTCTGGCTTTATGTCCGTGTCCTATATCAAACTCTTTTGCGATTTCTCTGTTTTTATCATAAACACCTATACTTTTATACTTATCAGATGCATTCTTCAGAATATAAATTGCATTAGGACTATTTGACATTCTTGGTAAGGAATTGCCTCCTCTTTCTGTTGATTTAATGATTTTCGCATCTTCAAAAGTATCAACAGTTTCATAAAAGCCCGTTGTTTCTCCGTTTTTCCCTCCACGATTCCCTTTTGGCATAATTACTTTACCTCATTATTCTTAAAATGTCAAGTACGGCGGAACTCATTGTATAACCGTACTTCTTTGTGTTTCGTTTTAACCTACTGTCAACGTCGGTGCAGTAATCTTTTATACAACGACATATCCCTGTTTGTCGATAGCCAATGAGTGTTCTTTGTTCGCTAATGCGTACACACTTTTGAACTGCTCAATTGTCTTTTTTGCTCCATCTTTTCTCTGTGAATTTTTCGATGCGTTCAACATTATTATGCTTCACGTTTCTCGGAACTTCTCCGTATATAAAAATCTTTTTCGGGTGTAGCGTGTCAACCATTGTCTGATATTCACGCTCCCAATCTTTGAATATGTCTTTATCCTCTTTTACCCACATCGTAGATATTGCAACGATGCTATACTTTGGTTCACCGTCTAAATACCATTCAAAAGAACGAGAATCTGTACTTGCCCTAATTGTCGGTATAACAGTAACACCATTTTCCTGCATATATGCCGCCACCCAATGTTTTCGGTAATGGTTGAATATCTGTGTAGCCAACGGCATATCTCCATACGGCGAAAAGTCAGGACTGAGAACGCAACCGTATTTAAGCAGCTTTTTAATATACAGGTCGGGATTATTCCATATTCTCTCAAATTGGTAATCATCAACAAAGAAATGCACTCCTTTATGTGCCTTTTCCTCGTCACTTGCCTTATCTGAAAGCACATAATTAAAACCTATCCACTCTGTTATTTCAGGCAGAGCATATACGGGCAATATCATGGGTATATCGTACTTTCCTGAGCCATCATACTGAGCATATGCAAGGTTAAGGATATTTTCCTTTGCCTTCTGTGTTTCCTCATTGTATTGCTCATCGTTTTCAGGCGAAATATCAGCAACAAGTGGGAAATCAAACTCCTCCATATCAATATCAAATATGCCGTCAAGCTCCTCATAAAGCAAATCGAAATCCCATTCGGATTTCTCCGAGACCTTGTTATCCGCCAGTCTGAATGCCTTTATCTGCTCGTCGTTGAGATCATCGGCGATAATGCATGGCACGGTTTTCAGCCTCAGCCGCTGCGCCGCCTTATGCCGTGTATGGCCGCATACGATCACGCCGTTTTTGTCAATGACTATCGGCACCTTAAACCCGAATTCTTTAATTGAATTCGTGACATACTCAACCGCCGCATCGTTCTTTCTCGGGTTCTTTTCGTAAGGTATCAGTTCTTTTATCTTTTTCTCTTGAATTTCCATAAATGCACCGTTTAAACATACAATATGCCGTCTGAGCGTTGATCCTCTCAAGCCAAACGCATTTCTTACATCTCTTATTCATAGCTTCTCCAAAAGCAAAAGCCGCATTGACTTCTCAACACGGCTTTACTATATTTCCAAGTATAATAATATACCATGTCAAGAGGGACATTCAAGGACATTTAGGGACATTTTTCAAAATTTCTGTGTGAATTTTTTCAAAGCTCTGTAATGCTTCTGCGTGTTTTCTCGTGATATGCCGCCTGACATAGCCCATTTCATCGGCGATTACAGTCCAGGGTTTAAAGCTTATGTACCGCTTTTCAAGAAGTATCTTTTCCTCGTCCTCGGGAAGCTGACGAATTTCTCCGCCGATTTTCTCCCTGAATTTAAGATATCTTTCAACCTCGTCCGACAGCTCGGATTCGCTGTCTGCTATCTTCTCAACAATAGAGGCAAACACGGCATCGGGCTTCCCTGAGGTCTGAACAATGCTCTGCTCATAGTTTGTGGCCTTTATCGTCTCCGCCAGCTCCCGAAGCTGCCTGATCTCATCGTTACGGTTCAGTATCTTCTGATTTAACCACCTTCCCTGCGACAAATATTCCTTCGCTGTCACTGTCAATCACGCTCCTTCAACAGATTTTCATCAACTGGTTTAATCCGTCTGCCACACTTCGGCTGCTGTTTCAGTCCCATGGTTATTCTCCCATTTCTTCGTAATTTTCTATATCCCACGCCATTTTCAGTGTTTCGGTGAGGAATTTATCATTGTGCTGCCAATATACCGGGTCGTCCATGCGGGAGTTTGATATCTCCGCTATTTTCTCAACGAGTTTATATAACCGTTCTCGTCCAAATCCGTATTCTTCGTGCAATGCAATGCAAACCAGCTTTAACAATCGTCTGTTCTGATTTTTAATTTCGTCCTGACACGCCCTCCGAATAGCCACCCTCTGCTCCTTCGGCAGACATTCCGTTCTTATTACTGATTTCATGGTTATCTACCCGTAGAGCCAAATCCGCCCGATCCTCTCTCTGTAGCCATCAGTTCACTCACCTGTTCCAATTCAACCGGAACAATAGGAAGAATAACAAGCTGGGTAATCTTGTTGCCTTTTTTCAAAATGACATGTGTTTCACTATGGTTATAGAGCTTTGCAACAATTGAGCCTGTATATCCGACATCAATTACGCCCTCTGAGGTTATTCCGTATTTAACATTCAGTCCGCTTTTGCTTTTAAGCATTCCAACTGTATTCGGCGGCAATTCAATATGTACTCCCGTGTCAACAATTACCGATCCTTTTGCAGGAACGGTAACATCTTTCGGCGTTTTTATATCAAGCCCTGCATCTGTCTTGTGCCCTCTGACAGGCATATATGCGCCATCATCAAGGACGATCCTCATCTTTTTAGTATTCATAGTCAAGTCTCCTTAATCGAGATGTTATATTTTTCAAGCATAAGTTTACGTTTGATTTTATACACGTCGGTTCTCATTCCTTTGCAGTCCTCAACAACACGGCTACCGCTTTCGTAGTACACAAAATCAGCTATGTAATCACACGGGCGTTCTGTTCGCTCTGATGTTTTCTGACTGTCAATCAAGCGGAATTTTACCTGTCGTTGTAAGTTGCAGATTATGCCGGAGCGCTCAAGCAAGCGCAATTCGCACCAACGGTTATATTCACGCTTGCTGTCAAACAATTCTCCGCCTACTCTGATTTTTTGATTATTGTACTTGCTCAATAGAGTTCGCCTCCATGCTGTACTGTGCGACCGTTGCCGTTCTGCCGAAGCGGTTGCGAATCGTTATCATTTCAGTGTTGATAACATGTCCGTCACGTCGGAGGTCATATATGCGAGCAGACAGACGTGTTGATCCCGTAAGCCGGAATGCGTCGGCAGGTGTCAGCTTTTCACCTGCGGACAGATGCTCAAGAATTATCTTTTTCTGTGTTTCACGTTCGTTCATTTCTTACCTCCCCGGATATACCGGTAGCTTTTCTGCTCTTCTCATGATCTCGTCCATATCATAGCTCGGCTTCTTCCTTTCATCGCCGCCGTCACGTCTCCACCAATTCCGAATTGTAGAATAGTGGCTGCGATACATTTTCCCCGTTGACGCCATGTAATCGCTGAGCTTTTCGATATACTCGTTGCGTTTGCTTACACCCATTTGCTCAGCCAAACGCTTATATTCGTCATCAGTCAGCATAACATTGCCATTTTCACCGTATTTTTTCTTTGGTGGGGGCGTGCTTTCTCTGGTACTCTCTTTAAAATCAGACTCAGTATCAGTATCAGTATCAGACTCAGTATCGGCTTTTTTGGGTTTTTCAGAAAACCCTTCGGTTTTTTCAATAACCGTTCGGTTTTTTGGGTTTTCTTCGGTTTCTTTTTTTGGCCTGCCACCCTTTGCTCCGTTAAGTCTGTTTGCCTGTATAACCTTTTCATAATTCTCATTTGCACTATCTATGTACTTTTTTATGCGTTTAAAATACATCTTCATTGCTCGGTCAGAGAATTCCGTTTCTTTTTGTTCATTTGCATATATAAGAATTGCCTTAAATAGTTCGCCAGCCTCGGCATCGGTGAAATCCTCGAGGTCTTCAATGCAATCTGTAGGCAAAACAAAGCTTGTCTTTTTTTCTGCCATAAGTCCTCCTTAATAACCGAATTTCAGTTGCCTTTTAATTTCTTCACATGTCGTCAAATCCGTTATAACGTGGCAGTCTTTAAGGCATACTGCCCCACTTTCTCTGAACTGGTAATACTGACAATAGAAGCAATTAAAAGGAACCAAAACATACTGTTCAATCTTTCCACGATGCTTCATTGAAACTTCCATGATTCACACCTCAGAACGGGAGATCCTCATCACCGGATATCTCTTCAAAATCGTCTGAACTTGCCTGAGTATAGTTTGGTTCAGCATTGTTTGCGCTCACCTTTTCACCGCAGAAACTTGCCTGTTCAACAATAACCTCAACAGCTATTCTCTTGTTACCGTTTTTGTCCTGATAATTTCGTGTCTGAATAGATCCGGTAACGGCAATCATATTACCCTTCTGAAAATATTTTGTGATAAATTCAGCGGTCTTTCTCCATGCAACGCAGTTGATGAAATCGGCCTGACGCTGTTCTCCCTGCCGAGCGTATGAACGCTCAACAGCAAGTGTGAAGCTTGTAACGGCATTCTGCTGCGGTGTGCATTTAAGCTCAGGGGTCGCAACGAGGCGACCTATAAGCACAACATTGTTTATCATATTAAAACCTCCATTTTCGGTAAATAAGTTTGTTTTCGTCCCATGCGGGATATTTTTTCATAAGATAGTTCCTAATAAATTCTTTGTAAGTTGCTCGCTTGTCTGACTGGTCATATTCTCGGTGACAGCTCGGACAAAGCGTAACGATATTTTCTTCAATTCCAAGTCCGCCCTGTGACCGTGCTATATAATGAGCGTTAGGCTGTCCCTGCGAACTTTCGCAAATAATACAACGGTAGCCGTCACGCTCATACACAGCACATTTAACACTCTTAGAAATTGATGTAGCCTTAGTTTGTTTGTGCATCTTCTTCCTCCCAAAGCGACACCATAAGAGCGATTTCATCGGGCGTTTTTGTCTCAATTCCTTGTTCTTTACATTCTGTTACCGCAAGCTCAATCAAATTTGACATTTGCTTTGTATCGTAAGTTGATGAGCCTTTATAAAACATAACATAAGAATATTCATCGTCACATTGTCCTAAATCGTCTGCAATCCAACCTAACCCGTTATGTTGCCAGCTTTTAATTACCGCTGTCACTTCAGATGTTCTAACAAGAAGAACATAGAAATTATCGCCTATGCCTCTGATGAACTCTCTGTAAAGGTCAAGCTTCGGTATATTGAGTTTGGCGGCAAGCTTAGTGAGAAGCACCCAAAAATACGCATTTGCATTTAAACTTCGCTTTTCTCTGTATTCTTTTATCTCGGCGGTATATATCTTTCCGTCCTTCATTGAATCGCATATCTTTCGTGCCTGCTCAATTTGAACAGGCAACATAAGATATGAACCGCTTGAATCAATAAACCATTTGGCTTTTGTGGTTTTAACTTTCATTGGCTTTCCTTATCCATTTTGTAAGGACTGAACCTGCTTTTTGAAGCTGATCAAGAGTGAAATCGGATAAATCAGTACCGGGATTAACATACACATTCTGTGATGCATAGAGAGAACTCATAACCTCAGCCTTAGTCTTGCCTCTCATCTGTGCGAACTCTGAAACGAGCTTGTCTACCTCAACAATCATGTTGTTTCTCGGGTCTGTTCTTTGAGGCTTTGTAGGCTCACTTGCAGAATTAGATACAGGCTTGTCCGAATAAGAGAAAACACACTTTTTTGATTTCGTGTTTATAATTACAAGCTCTGCTATACGCTTGTTCTCAACCGTCATTTTTGTGACCTTGAATTTGTCATAAGTGGTCATTTTTCCGTTTTTCTCAAACGCTTTATAATTCGGTGTACCGTCATTATTTGCAGCCGGTATGTAAATGAGCGGTGCAGTGTATAGCTCTCTACCTATACCCCAGTTCACGCAGGCACGTTTGAAGCTGTCGGAGCTTTCGCCCTTTTGCTTCTCCGTGTAGCTCTCTGTTCCACAGTCACTTTTCCAAACCCAGTCAGAAGTTGTTTCACATTTAATGCCGACACGACAATATAAGTTGCCTTTAACTTCGTAATGTTCACGCTGCCAACGTTCGGTCCCGACAGTTTCGTCAAGGATCGCCATATCACACCGTGCATCTTTATATAAGAGCAGTGTCAAGCCCTTTTCATTAACCGTTCCGATACGTGCATCAATTTCGTTTGCCGTTAAGTCTCTGAAAATCATTTGATCCTCACTCCTGTATTCGTCTGCAATTCTGCGCCCGCAACCTCGCCGCCTGCCATAAGCTCGGAACGTATAGCGGCTTTGTCTATCTTTGCCGGTTGCTCAATAAGAAAGCGAGTGGGAATATCAGCTTCGTTATTGATTACGACAGCTTTGCTTGATGATAAAGCAATGGCAAATACGCCCGCTTTGCTTTTCTGCGTTCCCGTCGCCTGCATAAAATCAATAATTGAGGATTTAATACGCTTAACGCCGTTTTCTGCTGTTTTCTGTCTTGCAGCAAGACGGTCTTTTTCTTTCTTAAACTTTTCCGCATCTGCTTCAAGCTCTCGGATAACCACGCAGCAGCTTTCAAGCTTTTCTTCTGAACCCATTGCTTCAAGTGTGTCTTTTACTGTTTCTTCGTCGATTTCATCTGCGGTCAAAAGAGCATAAAGCTCATTTGCTGCGGCTGTCATTTCGTAAAGGTTCATTGTGTACTCCTTTCATTATGAGAAAAAGTGTATTTATATTTTTGTTGATGTATTCCGCCTGCCTCTGAGACATTTCAAAAGGAACATTTCTTCCCTTTTCTGCGGCAAGCTCGTCTGCTTCTTGATAATTCATAACTTCTCCTATTTGACAAATTTAATTGTTGTGGTATAATGAAAGCGAATAGTGACACATATTCACTTCCTTAGAACTCGTTCAGTTGCGCTGCTGGGCGGGTTCTTTTCCTTTATCAGGACATTCTCTGCGTTGGCTTCAAAGTGTGCCTGTCTGAGCTGCTCAAGCTCGACCTGATAGCGGCGGTTCTTCATGTTGGCAGTGTCAAGCTTCTTTGCAAGCCTGACGATCTCGGCATCTCGCTCGGCGTTGATGTTGTAAAGCTTGTCCTTGATCGCCTGATATCCGCCGAAGAAAAACGCCGCCGTGAACATGCTGCCGAAAAATCCCGCAAAAAATATCCAGAAAAACAAATCCATTGCTTATCCCTCCTTTCTGTTATGCACCTAAGTATTTGATAACATTTGATTTGTAAATGCGCCATTTTTTTCCGACTTTTGCTCCTTTGATTGTGCCCTTTTGCAACAGTCCTCTGACCGTCTTTTCGCTCAACTTGAGAAAGCAACACAATTCATTAAGGGTAAAAACTTCGTCGTAATAATCAATCTTCTGTTTCATTTCGCACCTCCTCATTTTTTATTTGGTGGTTCATAAAGGTTGTATCGCCGTTCTGAGTGTGATTACCGTTTTTCATAATTGACACTCCTTATTGATGTGAGTTGCTTTCACTCTGTTGTAATTCTTCCTTGCTTTGTGCTATAATCACCTCAAAGGAGGTGAAAATAATGGAATTTAATTTAACTGTTACAATATCGGTTATCATTGCTCTTGTTGCGCTTGTCTCTCCAATAGCCGTAGCGATATTAAACAACCGTTATCAAGCAAGACTTCGCAAAATGGAGTTACAGCACGATTTAGAAGTCAAGCAAATGGATTTGTATTACTCTGAAAAGAAACAAGCATTTTATGATTTACTAAAAATCGCAGGTGTATATCGGATAGACCCTGATCGCCCTAATCTTGAACGTTTACAATCCGCAGCCTATTCAGCAATACTGTTTTGTAACCAAGAAAATAAAGCTAAAATTCAGTCCTTTGTTAAATTGGCAAATGAACAATTTGCTCAATCAATTCCAATTGATGAACGGATAAAGTATTGCGAAGCCTTATATAGCTTGTCATCCGTATTGAATGACGAACTTATCAAGCTGAAAAATTCTCATAAAGCCAATTGAAAAACAAAGTGAAAAGTGTAGCTATTATCGCAGCGTATATTGCATAAGCCTTCCACGCTTGACTTATATGCTGCATTATCAATGTGCCGATAATTGCAACCCACCATATAAGCAGTGATAATATTGCCGGTGTCATACGAAGCCTCCTGTTCTTGCGTTTACGCGGCATTATTGTACGAGTTCGTCCATCGTTACGCCGAGATAATCGGAAATGCGTTTCAGCAAAGTCACCGACGGAGCTTTGAACCCCTTTACAATGTAGCTTATCATCGCTTGTGAAACGCCCACATTCTCGGCAAGCTCGGTTTGTGATATTCCTTTTTCTTTAAGCAGAAGCTTAATTTTTTTCGTCATATCCTCACCTCCTTGAAGTCCTTGCGGCTTTTCTTTTGCCTTTGCATCGTCTTGACCTCCCTGACTTTATTGTTAAGCCGTTGTGCTTAACTTGGTTATATTATAAAGCCTAATTAGGCGGAGCCTAATTAACCAAAAGTCAACACCTTTTTACAAAAATCCTATTTTTTTGACATATTGCATAAAATCGATATTTCATTTGTAATATCCACGCCGTCCGATTTGTACTTCGTGTAAAAAGCTTTTTATTACGTTTGTTTATCTATAGATATCTATAGTCAGCGTGCAAAAAAATAAGTGTCGATACACTCATCGGGAATAGCAAGACAATCGCAAATACCGCTTATCTCGGACTGTTTAAACGGTCTTTTATTGTTAAGACTGAGATTAAGAGATGTATCGCTTATTCCCAATCTTCCGGCAAGCTCTGACTGCGTGATCTTCTTCTCACGCAGCCGACCGAGAAGCTTGGAATAATCGTAAACATAGTTCACTCTTTCCACCTCCTTAAAATCATCAAAATGACTGCGATATCGCCGATAATTACAGCTATATCAAGCAATAACGATACTTTTTCCATAAATAGCACCTCTTTATATATTGACAATGAGAGCAAAATAATATATGATAACCATACAGGGGCTTTCGCCCCTGCGCTTATCCCGATAACAGTTTGTTGATTATTTCAACAACCGTTGAGATAAGCTGTATTATGGCGGTTGCAAGAAGCACCTTTTCGGTAGTGGTGGGGTTCTTGCGACCGTTTTTCTTTTGCTTACTCACTGTGTTCACCTCCTTGGTATGGATAGATTATATCACTATAGATATCTAAAGTCAATAGCTTTTTGAAAAAAACTTTTAAATTTTTAAAGTTTTTCTTGAAATATCTAAATATTTGTGATATTATAAATCTACCAGAGGTGATTACATGGCTGAATTTAAAGACAGATTAAAAGAGGCGTTAGCCATAAGAAAAATGTCTGCCGCTGAGCTGGCAAGATTATCTCAAGTAAATGAGGGTGCAATAAGCCAATATAAAAAGGGTGCATATAAGGCAACGCAAGAAAATCTTGACAGGCTTGCCAAAACATTAAATGTATCTATAGCGTGGCTTATGGGTGCTGACGTGCCGATGGAGAAGGAATACAAGCTCGTTTCCCCTACCGTAACGGACGATGTTGTAACATTTCCCGTTATCGGAGAAATCGCCGCAGGTTATAACTGCGTTGCCAACGAAGATTGGAGCGGTGACACGGTTGAAGTTCCGACAAGCTATTTAAAAGGCAGACCTAAATCCGATTATATGGTATTAAAGGTTCACGGCGATTCTATGTATCCTTTATATCAGGACGGCGACACGGTGCTTATTTTAAAGCAAAGCACGCTTGACCGAAGCGGTGACATCGGTGCTATCATCTATGAAGATGAGTGTGCCACGCTGAAAAAGATCGAGTTTGTTCACGGCGAGGATTGGCTACGCCTTGTGCCGCTCAATCCGCTATATAAGCCCGAAACCATAGAAAACGAAGCCCTCGAACACTGCCGTGTTATCGGCGTGCCGAGGCTGCTTATAAGAGAAATTGATTAACTTTAGTTCATAACCGCCTTGCGGTGTGATAAATGACTTTAATTGAAAGGGTGTTAAAAATGGGATTTATTCCGATGGTTTGTCCGCAATGCGGTGCACAGGTTCAGTTGGACGATTCGAGAGAATTTGGCTTCTGTTCCTATTGCGGCACAAAAATTGTGCAGGAAAAGGTAGTCGTCGAACATCGTGGAAGTGTTGGCGTTGACCATTCCGGTGAAATTGATAATCTTCTTCGCAGAGCTTCCGAATATATGCAAAGAGGTGACACCGACGGAGCAGAGATCTATTACAATCGTGTTTTAGACTTAGATTTTGATAACGAGATTGCACGGAACGCAATGGAGAGATTAAATCAAATCGTAAAAGAACCAAATCTTTTCATTACAGCAACAACAGGAAAGCTTTACAATAAAAAGGCAAGTATCCGTATAAAAATCGACGGCATAGATTACGGTACAATTTTTAACGGCAATACAGGCTCTTATAAATTAAATGTCGGTACACACAAAATACGATTAAAAATTAACAGCGTACCTTTTTACAAATTAGATTTTAATGTTGAAATTAAAAATCGATTTACAAAACTACAATATGTCGCTACATGTAAAATTGGCAACGTAATAGAAATAAAATAACGGAGATATTGAAAATGATATGTTCAAAGTGTAAAAAGGTTATTCCCAACGGTTCAGTACAGTGCCCCGAGTGCGGCGCAGATCTTAAATCAAGCATACAAAAGACAAAAGCAAAAACGGGCTGTATGTGGGCTTTTATAATAGCGATCCTTGCTTTTGCAATTATTTCCGTTGCCCTAATTATCAGCGTTACCAATGATTCAAGCCCGGATAGTTCGGGTAACAGCACTACCACCACCGCAGCGCAAGTCATTTTAGATAAGTAAGATAATATAATCGACATTTCAACAAATGAAACCTTTGACACCTACACGAAAGACTGATTTGTGATTTATTTTCGCATCAATAGAAGTAAAAACGCCGCTCGTTCTGAGGGTGGTAAGAAAAAATATAAGTACTTATCTTCAAAAGTTGTTTAAAATACACAAAAATTTTTGTTTGCTTAAATTTTTGCTTGACTTTAAGGCCTTTTGGGAATATTATAATAGTGTAACTACGGTTACACATGTTAATTATAGTCCCAGACGGTAGATCTCCCCAAGATGAGGGAAGTTTCGAAATCTGGGGCTTTTTATTTTATAAAGTAAAGGATGTAATCTATGGGAAAGACAGCAATTTTAGTTGACGGCGGCTTTTATCGCAAGCAAGCTAAATTTTTATTCGGAGAAAAGTCACCCGAACAACGAGCGTATGAATTGGTAGAATATTGTCATCGACATTTAAAGGAATCATATGGAACACATAATGAGTTATACAGAATTTTTTATTACGACTGTTATCCGTCTGAAAAAACCATATATAATCCTTTAACAAAAAAATCTGTTAACTTAAAGAAATCAGAATTGTATTCTTGGTCAAATGAGTTTTTCTCGGAATTATCCAAAAAGAGAAAACTTGCTCTTAGAATGGGAGAAATTCTTGAAAGCAGTGCCGGATATCGGATAAAACCCGATTCGTTCAAAAAACTTTGCGAGAAGAAAATCTCTGTTGATGACCTTACAGAAGATGATCTTGTGTTTGAGGTTCAGCAAAAAGGCGTTGATATGCGAATAGGATTAGATATTGCTTCATTGGCTCAGAAACGTCTTGTTGATCAAATCGTTTTAATTGCCGGAGACAGCGATTTTGTTCCAGCAGCAAAACACGCAAGGCGTGAGGGTATAGACTTTATACTTGATCCTATGTGGCATACGATCCGAGATAGCTTAAATTTGCACATTGATGGACTTAAAACGAGAACAGGCAAACCGCCAATACTTAACAAAAAAGATCCTTTACACGTGGACTATTTAAAAAATACGAAAAATATTGATTCAGAGTAATAAAAACGCCGCTCGTTCTGAGGGCGGCTAAGAAAAGAGGTGTTCAATATGTCAGATAATAACGGCGACATCATCATCTATCAATCTGATGATGGATTAACACATATTGACGTAAAAATTGAAAATGAAACCGTTTGGCTTAATCAGTCTCAAATGGCAGAGCTTTTCCAAACGACGAAGCAAAATATCAGTTATCATATAGGTAACTGTTTCAAGGAAGGTGAACTAAACGAAAATTCAGTTGTCAAGGATTTTTTGACAACTGCCGCAGACGGTAAGCCTTATAATACTCATTACTATAATCTTGATATGATTATCTCTGTCGGCTACCGTGTAAAATCCTTACGTGGAACACAATTCCGTATATGGGCAAACGGCATCTTGAAAGAATACCTTGTTAAAGGATTTTCGATGAATGATGATTTGCTTAAATCCGTCGGAGGCGGATATTACTGGAAAGAGTTGCTTGCCAGAATCCGTGACATTCGTTCTTCGGAAAAAGTTCTTTACAGACAGGTTTTAGATTTGTATGCAACAAGTATTGACTATGACCCCAAAAGCGATGAGTCCGTTCAATTTTTCAAAATAGTTCAAAACAAATTACACTATGCCACACACGGTCACACCGCTGCAGAAGTAATATATGAACGTGCAGACGCAGAAAAGCCGTTCATGGGACTAACCTCATTTAAAGGTGATTTTCCTGTTTTAAGCGATACAAAGGTTGCTAAAAATTACCTCTCTGAGGACGAATTAAGAGTTTTAAACAACCTCGTTTCTGGTTACTTTGACTTGGCAGAAATCAACGCCATCGAACACAGGCCGATGTATATGAAAGATTATATCCGACAACTTGACGCTGTTCTTACTTCCGGCAACAGAGATGTTCTCGCCGGTCCAGGCAGAATAAGCCATACACAGGCTCTCGAAAAAGCCGAAAAAGAATATCGCAAATATCAACGAGACAACCTCTCCCCCGTTGAGCAGTCATACCTTGAAACAATCAAAGAAACCGAAAAAAAAGCAAAAACAGAAGTAAAGAAGCTAAAATAAAAAACGCCGCTCGGTGCTGGCACACCGAACGGCAATACATCCAATCTCTCGAACCACCAAAAGAAAGGCTGTGGCTACATTATACCGCCTTTCTCAGGTTTTTGCAATCATTTTTTTGAAAGGACGGTTATTTTTATGGCTAAAACAGCAAAACGACCTGACGGAAGATTTCAACGTCAGGTTTATCTCGGCAGGATCAACGGCAAAAGACAATATAAAGTCGTGTACGGAAAAACCGAAAAGGAAGTCGAAAAGAAAGTCAGAGAAATCAAAAACCAACTTGACAGAGGAATTAACATTGTCGAAAGCTCAACGCCTTTTGCCGATTGCGTGAAAAAATGGCTGTCAACGATGAAGTTTCAAACATCAGAGTCACAGTACAATCTATATGAATACCGTATATCCGTATTTGTTGAACGCTTGGGCAATTATCCACTACGCCATATTAAGCCTGAGAACCTGCAGGCCGTTTTAAACGATATAGCTGTCAACAATCCTACCACAAAAAATCCCTCGTCATACAAGACCGTGTTGAATTATAAAAACACCGTACAGATGTTTTATAAATATTTGACCGACAACCGATATATTGACTTTGACTCTTCGAAAGCTCTGACAATCCCTAAACAGGCCGTGCCGAAAAAGGACAGACGAGCCTTAACTGCCGAAGAGCAAAACCGAGTTCGTACATTTAAACACCGTGCGCAGCTTCCGGCTATGATTGCTATGCTCTGCGGTTTAAGGCGAGGCGAAATATCCGCTTTAAAATGGTCGGACATAGATTTTAAAGAAAAGACGATAACCGTTTCAAAATCATTTGATTTCAAAAACAATAAGGTTAAGCTTCCCAAAACTGCCGCAGGTATCAGAACGGTACCAATGCCCGAAGAGCTGATACAATTCTTAAAACCGCTGAAAGGTAAAAAGAACAGTCTTGTCGTCACGAATACAAAGGGTGGTACAATGACCGAAACGAATTGGCGGCACCTGTGGGAATCATACTTGTATAATTACAATCACACTTTCGGCGATTTTAGAGGTTGGAAGCCGACGCTGCACAACAAGAAAGAGCCTATGGTTGTTGAGCCGTTCACGATGCACTGTTTACGTCATACATATGCGACGCTGCTTTACGATGCCGAGGTTGATGTTATGACCGCAAGGGACTTGCTCGGGCACTCAGACGTGCAAACCACAATGGGAATTTATACGCATCTTTCGGAAGAAAAGAAAAAATCTTCCATTGAAAAGCTAAACGACTTTTTGAACAGTGCAAGTCAACATGCAAGTCAAAAAGCAGTGTAACCGTTGATATATAAGCGTTTGAGCCTATCGTCGCCGTTTCTTCAAATCCCGCCACTCCGACCACTTATTAAAAGTCTTATTTATCAATGAAAACGTTGATAAATAAGGCTTTTTTCTTGTTTTGGGTTTTCTTAATCTGTTTAATTCTATCTGAGCGACAGCTATACTTTCAAATCCTTTCAAATCGTCACTTCCGATTATTGTAATCTGTTCAGAATCGGGGGCGACGGTTTTCTCTTTATATCAGTTCAAGGTTACCGAAAGAGTTTTTCCGTAGACTGTCGGTGTTTCAGGGTAAATCAAAGTGTTTACACTTATAAAAAGACTCGATAGACTCATTTAACGGAGCTTTCAACCGTCATTTTTGCAATAAAATGTTATCCTGCATTTTTACAAGTTACATCTTGTATTTGAATCACTCTCTTTCTCACAGACTTTTGAAGTGAAGATATGAAAAAAGACACCCTTTCGGATGTCTTAAATCACTGTTTTGTTGCATGAAAAATCAATTTCCCGATTTAATCGTTCAAGCTTTTTGAGCGATTGTTTGCATTCCGATGCCTGCGAGGTCTATATGTTCTGCATCAACGGAAGTTACCGTTTCGTCAAAGTTGACATCGCCTGCCGCCGTCTGAGCCGCAGTCACATTATCGCCGCTCAACATTCCTCCTGCAATTGCTCTGACAATAACAGAATCTCTGCCATCGATGTAGCCGTCACCGTTGACATCGCCGCGAATAACAACAGTGAGTGAATCAATCACACTGCCCGAAGCGTCAATCAGCCTTACGGTGCAGCCTGTTGTCACCTTATTCGTGTTTTTCAGCATGGTGTTCTTTGCATCATAAACTCTGAGGTAAACTACCTCATTTTCAAAGAGTGAAACTACCTTGCTTACGGTCAGATTATTGAAATTGAAGCCAGAAACCAGATTGTTCTTTCTGTCAACAATCAATCCCGAAGTGCTTTTCGCAACAAGCTTGTTTATGCCAAGCTTACCCGTATAAAGTATGCAATAGCCGTCAACGTAGGTGTCGAAATAACTGTAGCTGTCTATCACATTCTCGCCCGAAACAATCACATTGCCGACAGTATACTTTGCACAGTCAAGAGTCATGACATAGCGTTTGAACTCCGTCTGTTCGGGAACCTGCGACATACTTGTGATATAAATATCCGTCGTCGCCGTGTCAATATAGATAATGTTCGTTGAATTGTAGACCGCGTCGCCGTTCTTAATCAATATATCTGTCTTTGAAGAGCCTGCCGCAACGGGATCTTTTGAGCCGATAACGTTGCCGTCTTCGTCATATTCCTTCTCAACATAGAGGTAACTGTATGTTTGAACAACCCTTGTAACTTTGCCGAGGGAATAGACTGCATCTCCGCTCGTTGCGGATTTATTATCGGCTATAACGCCGCCGTAGGTAAAGAGCTTGCCCCCTGCCTTGACATAAACGCCGCCGTAATTACACTCATTATTCCTTACCGTTCCGCCGTAGATATACATTGTGCCGGAAACTGTAATTGCACCTGTTGTGGTGTTCTTACAATTCTGAACCGCGGATTTCTCGTGCATATAAAGGCTTCCGCCCGTCTGGACATTTACAGCCGCTGCACCGACAACTCCGGTCAGCTCCTTGCCTCCGTCGATTATCATAAGTCCGTCGGAATCCGTGCCCGATTCATAGTCGCTCTGGGACTGCTGAACGTTATCGGCAACGGAATTGCCCAATCTCAGCGTTGCGCCTTTCTTGATATCAAACATTATTCCGTAGAATGAGCCTGTTCTGATCGCCTTATAGCCCGCATCGTCGCAGAGAAGAGTTACGTCGCCGTTGACGGTAATTGTTGAGGTTACCGAAGCATTGGCAACGAGCGTAATTATCGCCGTCTCATCTGCCGAGACTGCCGCAAAAGCGTCGGACAAATCGGTGTATTCAACCGAAAAGGCTCCGGCTTTACTTACCCTTGCGACCGTTGTGGTCTCCATGCTGGTTATTGTACCGTTAGCGAGCGTGTACCAGTTGGAATTTGAAAGTCCGAATTTCATATAGTTGGTGCTCATTGCACTTCCGCCGAGAACCTTTGTCTTTTCAGCGTAGGTTTGCGGCGTTACAGTTGCCGCAAATCCGGAGCATGTGAGCTTGCCGGTTATATCAACGGTCTTGCCGCTGACAAGATAAATATCATTTGAAGAGTCGATCTGAGCCGCAGCGTCGAGAGAGAGCGTTGCTCCGTTATAGATCGCATTTCCGAGTGCCTTATCCGAGGTGTTGCTTGAAACATCGCCGCCTGAGATTCTGACCTCTGCGCCTGTTTCTATCTGAATTGCGCCGCCCGAAGAATATGCACGGTTAGAGGAAAGCGTACCGCCGCTGATTTCAACCGTTGAATAATTCATTGCGCAAATCGCGCCGCCATAGGTTGCCTGATTAGCGGTCATTGAAGCCTTTCCGCCGACAGCCGTTGTTGCATAAACACTGTACGATGCCACAACACCGCCCTTCAGCTTTGCAATATTAGCGGTAAATGAGCCTCCTGTGATGACAGCCTGTCCGCCGTTATTGTAAAGAACTGCACCCTGTGTCGCCTCATTTGATCTGAATATGCCGCCGCTGATTTTTACGGTGCCCTCAAGGTTATAGATTACGCCGCCGACAGACTTGCCGATATTTCCGCTGAAAATACCGCCGACGATCTCCGTTGTGCCTTGGTTATAAACAACTGCACCCATTACGGTTGCCGCTGACTGCTCTGCGGTTTTGAAGTCATATAATTCAACACCCGGCTGAACCGTAAGCGTTGCTCCCTCGGCAACCTTGATTGCAGAAGCCGTTGCCGCAACATTGTTGCCGTCGATATAGAAATTAGCCGAGCTTTCGTCTCCATAGACCTTTGAGCCCAAGGTCAGCTTGCCGGTTACATTGAACATCGGAGCGGTAAGCGAAGCCGCCCTTGTGAGCGTCGCGCCGTCCTCGGAGAAAATTCCGATTTCCGAGGTGATGTTTACGGTTGAGGCAAGCTCGGTATCACGGATAACATAAACCGTCGGAAGAACGGTTGAGCTTGTGTTTGAAGCATAGTCAATAGCTGCCGCAACGGTTTCATAATATGTATCCGTGCGTCCGTCTATCTGAACCTTTGCAACATACTTGTCCTGAACTCTCTTTACGCTCCTCACGGAACCGTCTTTTATCACCTTGACGGAGGACATGTTGTACATTGATGTAAGCTGAGGATAATAATAAAAATACGTATCATCGGCGGTTGCTCTCCAGTCTGAGCTTGAAAATCCGATGTTTGAAACAGAGGAAGACCCTGTCATCTGGGCAGAAGTTTTTTCCGTTGCACCCGTTGTCAACAGGTTTGTTTTATATGTTCCGTCAAATATAATGCTCGAAACATTTGCACCCACAGTATTGCCGAAAGCGACGCCGACCTGGCTTGAACCCGTTACTTTGCTTGAAACATAGCAGGTTTTGACCGTACCGTTATTGTTGTAGCCGACAAGTCCGCCGACCATGACGTTACCGCTTGTCTGAGCCGCTGTGCTGTAGCTGTTGGTAAGTGTTCCGGCTGAGTTGTAGCCGAGAATACCGCCGACAAATCTTGCATTCGGAGCGCTTATCGTCGCATAGTTAAAGCACTTGTTTACCGTTGCCTTATTGCTGATGCCTACAACGCCTCCGACATTTGTCAGGAACGATTTATCGTTGGAATAATTTGTACCCACGATGCTGCCGAGCATACTGCTCGTTGATACGCTTGCCGTTGAGCCGCCGAGATTGCCGACAATTCCGCCGACTGCCTTATCGCCGCTTACCTCACTGTCAACCGCACAGTTAAGAATCGAACCGCTTTTTAAATAGCCGGCAATTCCTCCGACATTTTCAATGCCTGAAATTCTGCCGTCAAGCACGACCGTATTCGTGACCGTACCGGTATTGATATATCCAAAGAGACCGATATTTCTTCCGCTGTCGCCCGAGCTTGATGACGTATAAAGACCCGCGATATTGTAGCCGCCGCCGTTGAAAATGCCGTTATATCCGTGTGCCTCGTCAATGCCTATCGGCGTCCATTCAATAACACCAAAGCTGTCATCATTGACATTGATGTTCATAAGAAGGTTGTCCGTAACGGTTGCGTTGGCATTGGGATTTGCTTCCATGCCGTTGAGCTGACCGTTTACCAAAGCCGCAAACCATGCAAGCTCCGACGGTTTTGAAATAAGATATGTACCGCTTGAATTCTTCTGCGGAACAGAGCGGTCGCCTGCCCAAACATCAAGCGAAAGCATCCATGCAAGAACGGGATAACCGTTATTGATCTCCGTATAGTCAAAGCAGAAGTATGCTTTTTGACCGTTGAGTTCTTTTACAAAGGCAGAAAGCTTCATGTCTGCCAATGTACGTCCGACGCCTGCCGTGCCGTCAACGCCCGAAGTCTCATAGCTGTAGAAGTTGCTGTCACATTCGCTGCCGTAAACGGAACCTATCGTACCGCCAACCTCTTTTCCCGTGCTTGTAACGGGAGCTATTGCATAGGCGTCGCAAACTGTTGAGAAAAGGGCGTAGCCCACAAGTCCGCCGACAGTATCATCTGCCGAAACAGAGCCGAGGAAGAAGCAGCCCTCAAGGAATGCGCCCGAGAGAGTTCCGCCGACACCGCCGACATTCAATTTGCCGGAAACAGCCATATCGCTGTAGCTCTTTACTATAACCGAGTTGCCGTTTGCATAGCCTGCGATGCCGCCGACACGCTGATTACCGCTGACTGTTCCCGAAGAATAGCACTGATTGATAACCGTATAATAGTATGCCCAACCGACGATGCCGCCGATGCTGTTACCCGAGCCGTAAACATCTCCCTCGAAGGAGCAATCGGAAAGTCCGAGATTCTCGGCATAGCCGACAATACCGCCGACGCTGTAGCCGCCGTGAATTTCCGCATTTGTTATCTTTATATTCTTAATGCTTGTCTGAGTGTGCTGAAGAACATATTCCGAAGTCATTTTATCGGGAGCGTCCGTATCACCGGAAGTATTGCTCGGAATTACGACGCTGCCGAAGAATCCCGCACAGTCAATACCCGAATCAACATAAACTCCGCTGACCGTGTGTCCGTCACCGTCAAAGGTTCCGCGGAACGGACTTGCCTGCGTACCGATAGGCGTCCACTTGTTAGCAACAGAGCCGGGAGCATTGAGCTGGATATCTGCCGTCAGCTTACCCTTTATTGACTGTGAGCCGCTGTTTACGGCATCGGCAAACCAAATGAGCTCAGAAGCGGTTCCGATTTGATAAACTCCGCCCGATAAGGTCGGCACCGTACCTGCCGCCAGCGCGGAAAGTCCCGGAATCACCGAGACGGTCAAAATAAGAATCGCTATCGCGACGGATAAGATCCTACGTTTCATAAGCAACACTCCTATTATACAAAATCTAACAATTGACTATACCATCACAAATAATATTATAAATTATTTTCCGTCAAAGTGCAAGGTGCTTGACTTGGTGTTAATAGACAATATTAGTTGGTTTTTTTTGTGAAATATGCACTTTACGGAGATTTATGTCTTATTGCTGCTTTTAAACAGGTATCTCAGATCTGTATATACACGGTTCCGGCACCGAAAAACGACCGCCGCAAAAAATCTGCAACGGTCGTTTTCGGTGCAATCCGATTATCTTTCATTTTCAATATCTGCAAGCATCTGTACTCTCTTTGCATGACGTCCGCCTTCATAAACGCCGGAGAGCCATGCGTCAACAATCATCAAAGCGAGGTCAAGTCCGACAACTCTTGCGCCGAAGGCAAGCACATTTGTATCATTGTGCTGTCTTGAAAGCAATGCTGAATAGGGCTCGCTGCAAACAACGGCGCGGATGCCCTTTACCTTGTTTGCCGCCAGAGAAATACCTACGCCTGTGCCGCAAATCAATATGCCCTTATCGCACTCACCGGAGGCAACCGCCTCACCTACAGCCTTGCCGTAAATCGGATAATCCGTGCGCTCGGTGCTGTTTGTGCCGAAGTCAACAACTTCGATTCCTTTTTCTTTAAGATGCTCAATGACCTTGCCCTTTAACTCAAATCCGACATGGTCACAGCCTATTGCAATTTTCATGGAAAAAACCACCTTTCAAATAATCGTTGATTAAATTGCGGCACACATTCGCTGTACCGTGCTGAAATTTAATCAGCGATTATAAATTTATTTATATATTGCGAGACTGTCGTGCATTTAGATGAAGAAAACGTTTTCTTTGCCCCGAAGCTGTATATTGATACTGCGAGTGGGCAAAAAAGCGTTTAGAAGAGCAAAGCGTGCCATAAACATAGCATTAAGCGAAACACTCTTTGCTCTTCGTTCTTCGCTAAATGCACGGCAGTCCCATCAAACAAAATGTCGGTCGATCTCTACTCGTAAAGCAGTTTTTGGAAAATAGAAGGGGAAAATATATCAAGAAGTGAGCCGATCGAGCCGTCATTTTTTTGCTCGTGCTCCGGGACGCAGTATGCCATAGGTGTCCCGGAGCTTTTGTAATCTACAGATTACATATAATAAAGTTCGGAGGAAAGAACCTTATTTAATTATTTTGTAACAAGGTTGGAGTCAACCGGAATTGTTTCCGGAGTTGCGTTAGCGTCGATAGTCTCCTTATTCTTAACGGCTTCGATCATACGCTTAAGTGATGTTGCACCGATTCCTGCGGAGTCCTGAGCAACCGTTGCTGAAAGCTCGCCTGCCTGAACGCTCTGGAGAGCCTCTTCTGCACCGTCTGTACCTACTACGATAACGTCCTTGCCTGCATTCTTAACAGCCTGAAGTGCGCCGAGTGCCATTGTGTCGTTGCAGCAGTAGATAGCCTTGAGGTTCGGATTTGACTGAAGCATACTTGCTGCCGTATCAAGAGCCTTCTGACGATCCCAGTCTGCCGGCTGAGAAGCTACAAGCTTAACCTTTGAGTTAGCATTGAATGCGTTTGTTGCGCCTGTCTTTCTTGATTCACCGGAAGCGTTACCTGCTTTACCCTCGATGATAGCAACTTCGCCGCCGTTTGCAAGCTTTTCAATGATATACTGAGCGCCCTTTTCGCCGACCTTTTCGTTATCCGTTGTTGCGAAAGCGATAACGCTGCCGCCTGCTGCCTTAAGAGTATCCATGTCAATCTTCTCGTCGATGTTCATTACATAGATGCCCTTCTTGTTAGCCTCAACAATACCGTTAATAAGGTTTGTCGGTGAAAGCGGAGCAACACCGATTGCCTTGTAGCCCTTGTTGATGCAGTTTTCAAGGATCTTGAGCTGGCCTTCTGTGTCTTCCTCTGTTGTTGCTGCAAAGATATCAACAGTAACACCCTGCTTCTTTGCTTCTTCCTCAATACCTGCCTTCATCTTTGCCCAGAAGTCATTTGAAAGCGGTTTGAGAATAACTGCATAGTCTGCGCTGCCTGTGTTCTTGTCTGTGTTGCCGCCTGTGCTGCAACCTGTGAGTACAAGTGCAAATACCATAACTGCCGCTAAAATAATGCTGAGAATTCGTGTCTTTTTCATAGTGATTATCCTTTCTGTTTTGAATATTTTTTTCGGTAACTGTTTTAACAGCTTCCGTTTTTTAATACTACCAACGGATCAATCTGCCGTCAGATAATATTCTTTAACATTTGGTGAGCGTAAATTCCGCTGCCGTAAATTCCGCTCTGCTGGTCATGCTCGGTAAACATGATTTCAAGGTTTTCCTCCGGATAAGGCTTGCGCACCTTTTCATGGACAGCTTTGAGAAGAACGTCCTTCGGAAAGCCCTCCATAAAGGTAACTCCGCCTGCAATTATTGAATAATCGGGATCAAGAATATTTATCTCTGTTGCGATAGGAATTGCAAGATCCTTGACAAATTTTAAAATAATCGGTGAATTTCCGTGATACTTAAAAACCTCTCTTATCGAAACATCGGGGAAATACCTTTCCGCAAGGTATTCAAGTCTCTTGCCCGAGCATCTTGTTTCCGAGCAGCCGATATTGCCGCAGGTACATTCCTCATCAACATCATAAAGAGGAATGTGTCCAAGCTCGCCTGCCGCACCGTTCTTGCCGGCATAGAGCTTGCCGTTGATGCAGATGGCATTTCCGAAACCGGTTCCGACATAAAAACCGAGCACGGTTTTAGTATTGTCGATTTTCAGCTTATTCATGTCATTCATAAGGAGAAAATTTACATCTCTGTCAAGAAAAACCGGAATACCGAGCTTTTCCTGAAGCTTGTCACTGAATCGGATATTGTTGAACCCTTTAAGGTTCGGGGTTGAAATAATTGTCTTTTTATCCTTGCTGACTATTGACGGTATTCCGACCGCCGCGGCTCTGACAGAATCACGGATTCCGTATCTGTCCATATAATTCTCAATTTCCTTGTGAATTATCTCCACAACATCGCCCGCATCAAAAACTCTGCTTGAATTTTTTTCAAAGTGACTGATGTTGCCTTCCTCGTCGACTGCACCGAGCCTGAAATTCGTTCCGCCGATGTCAATTCCCAAAGTTAAATTTCCCATCCTGTCCACCTCCTTTTGGCAGGTAATCAATTATATTTCTGCGCCTGTCAGGGTTTTGAATTCATCTGTCATGATATCCCATGCCTTGCAAAGATCCGGATCCTTTGAGAACAGTCCAGAGGAACCGACAATGAACACTTCCGTTCCTGCGTCGTAAAGTCGCTTGAAGGTTTTTTGATTGCATGAGCCGTCAACCTCAATAAGATAGTTATAGCCATACTTTTCTTTAAGCTCTCTCGCCTCGCTGATTTTATCAAGCATTTCCTCGATAAAAGGCTGTCCTGCAAATCCGGGGTCAACAGACATTATTGTAAGCTTATCAATTTTGTTGATATAATGCTTGATTGCCGAGAGCGGAGTTGACGGACTGAGCACAACTCCCTTTTTGCAGCCGAGCGACTCAATCTTGTTCATGATTCTGAAAGCGTCGTTGACTATCGTTTCGGCATGGGGACAGATATAGCCTGCCCCTGCCTTAGCGAGATTTTCGATGTAATCATCGGGTGTTGTAACCATCAAGTGACAATCAATAGGTTTCTTTGCTATAGTTGAGAAAGCTTTCACAAAATCAGGTGAAAGAGTAATGTTCTTGACGAAGTGACCGTCCATTATATCCACATGATAGAGGTCGCATCTTTCGTTGAGGATTTCCGTCTGATTTTTTATATCAAGGAGATCCATGCACATAAGCGACGGATTAAACATTGGTTTCATAAAAAGCACCTCTTTGCGGTTAGATTATTTCTTGCGAGCTACGAATCTGTCGAGTGCAACGGAACCGATGATGAGCAAGCCCATAACAACCTGCTGCCAAACGCTCGGAACTGCGAGAATGTTAAGACCGTAGTTGATAACGCCGATGATGAGACCGCCCATTACAACGCCGAAGATCTTACCTTTACCGCCGAAGAAGCTTGTTCCGCCGATGATTGAAGCTGCGATTGCGTAAGTTTCAAATCCTGTTGCGGCTGCCGGCTCAGCAGAACCGACACGTCCGAGAAGGACGATACCTGCGATACCTGCGCAAATACCCGAGATAATGAATACGATAAGCGTGTGCATGTTAACGTTGATACCCGAGTACCAAGCCGATTCTTTGTTGCCGCCGAGTGCGTAAATGTTTCTGCCGACCTTTGTTTTCCTTGTTAGGAACGAGAGGAAAAGCGCTACAACGATTGCGATTATCGCAACGATTGGGAGAAGGTCAAATACTTTGTAAGAAATAATGTTTGTGAATGATTTCGGGAAACCGAAAACTGCGCTTGAGTTTGAGATGATAAGTGTTACGCCTCTGAAAATTGATTGCGTACCGAGCGTGATGATGAACGGATGAAGTCCGGTTACGTTGATAAGAAGTCCGTTGATGAAGCCGAGTAAGCCGCCGAAGATTATGCCGAGCAAAACTGCAATCAGCGGATTGATGCCTGCGACCATCATCTGAGCCGAGACCATACCGGTCAGGGCAACAACCGAGCCGACCGAAAGGTCGATACCTGCGATAAGGATTGCGAAGAACTCGCCCATCGCAATAAGAATGTTAACCGAACTCTGTGAAAGAATCTGTGTTATCGTTGCTGTGGAGAAGAAGGTTCCGGGTCTCATAATTGCAAGAATTACAAGCAAGATTACAAGAATTCCGAATGTTCCGTACTTCTGCCAGATCATATTAAAAGTGAGTTTTTCCTTAGGTTTAACCTGCTTTATTTTTTCAGACATGGTATTCACGTTCCTTTCCTAATTCAGGCGATATCCGCCGTAGACGCTTTGATGATATTTTCTTCTGTTGCTTCTCTGTGCGGGAAGGTTTTAACTATTTGACCCTCTCTGAAAACATGGATCGTGTCGCAAACCGCGAGAAGCTCCGGCAGCTCCGACGAAACAACAAGGACTCCCTTGCCCTCGTCGGCAAGCCTACGCATAAGGGTGTAAATTTCACTCTTACTGCCGATATCAATACCCTTTGTGGGCTCGTCAAAAATAATTATCTGTGAATCGGCGGCTACCCATTTGCCGAGGATTACCTTCTGCTGATTACCGCCCGAAAGCTCCGTGATACCCTGATCTACGGAATAACATTTGATATTAAGGCTCTTTTTCTGAGCTTCGGCACATTCTTTTTCAAATTTGCTGCTTATCAGTCCGCCGGCACCGCCGAGACTTGACGCTTTTATAAACGGCAGAATCGAAATATTCTGCTTGATATCAAAGTTGTGGAAGAATCCGGTCTCACGTCTGTTTTCCGTAACCATCGCAAGTCCGTTCTTGATTGCCGAATACGGGCTTTTGATGTTGACCTTCTTGCCGCCTATGAAAACCTCGCCAGACGATTTCGGTTCGGCACCGAAGATCGAGTTCATCATTTCGCTTCGACCCGATCCGACGAGTCCGGAAAAACCGACTATTTCGCCCTTATGAAGCTTGAACGAAACGTCCTTTACCTTTCCGTCCTTACGGGAAAGATTCTTGACCTCGAAGATTACCTCCTCGCCGTCGTAATTATCCGGAGCGTCCTCATGCTGGTAGGTGTTCTGAACCGTTCTGCCGACCATCATCGTTACAAGATCGTCAACCGAAACATCGCTTACCTGCTTTGTTCCGACATAAGCACCGTCCTTAAGAACCGAAACTCTGTCTCCGATTTCTTTAATCTCGGCAAGCTTATGCGAGATAAATACAATTCCTTTGCCTTCCTTTTTCAGTGATCTGACAACATCAAAAAGGTGCTCAACCTCTTTGTTTGTCAGGGAAGCCGTAGGCTCGTCCATGACGATTACCTTACTGTCGGATGCCAGCGCCTTTGCAATTTCGACCTGCTGCTTTTCCGAAACGCTGATATCCTCGACCAACGTTTTCGGGTCTCTGTTAAGACCGATCTTTGCCAGAAGCTCTTTCGCTTTCCTGTTCATTTCGCCGTAATCAACGACCGATGCAAGTCCTATCTTTTTCATCGGAAGCTTTCCTACAAAAAGATTTTCCTGAATCGAAAGTTCATTGATAACGCTCAATTCCTGGTAGATAACGCTGATTCCGTTATCATAGGAGTCCTTCGGTGTGAGCTTGCTGAATTCCTTACCGCCGATGATTATTTTTCCCTCGGTCGGCTGGTAAACGCCCGAAAGAATTTTCATCAGGGTCGATTTACCGGCTCCGTTCTCTCCGAGCAGGACGTGTACTTCGCCCGCTTGGATATCGAAGGAAATATCCTTCAGCGCTGTAACTCCGGGGAACTTTTTGACTACCCCTTTCATTTCAACGAGAGTACTCATGGTATCCTTCCTTTCTCAATGCTGCTTTACGAAATATATTATGTGGAAATAATTTGTATATATCGTTGAGTAAAGGTTTACTCAACAGCTGTTTAAAAAAGGGCTGAACCCTTTCTTAAATTATTTAATCAGTCCGTGCTTCCTCTAACCGAAAGCTTAACGGGAATTGTGTATTCGTGAATCTTACCCGTGTTGTTATTGATAAGATCCATCAAAACCTCAACCGATCTTTTACCGAGCTGGTCTGTGTCCTGAATGACCGTTGTTATCGGCGGATCTGAAATCTCGGTATGTGTTATACCGTCAAAGCCTACCAGCTTCACGTCCTCGGGAACTCTTTTTCCGCACTCTTTAAGACCTCTCAGTGCTCCGAGTGCCATGGAATCCGTTGTGCAGAAAACTCCGTCAAAGTCTACGCCGTCGGCGATAAGTTTTTTTACCGTGTTCCTCGCATCGGGATAGGAAACTCTGCAAGGAACCATTCTGCTGTCGTCAATCTCAACGCCGTATTGCTTTTGTGCTCTGAGGTAGCCCTGCTTACGTTTGTTAACCGTTGAGTAAGAGTTGACATCGTGAATAAGAACTATCTTTCGGCAGCCCTTTTTGATAAGCTCCTCCGTTGCGAGAAATCCGCCCGTTTCGTTGTCAGAAGAAACGAAGTTAAATTCAACACCCGGACGTCTGTCAATGTAAACAACGGGAACCGTAAATTCCTTTGAAACTTCGTCGCCCGGTTTTCTTACGCTGAAATAAATTATACCTTCAACACCCTTTGACTGGAGTGACGCAATATGATGAGATTCATAATCAACATTCTCGTCACTGTCGCAGACAAATACGTTATATCCCATCGGGATAACCGTGCTTTCAACCGACCTTACTATCTGTGAGAAATATTCGTTTGTGATATCGGGAATTATAACTCCGATAGTTTTTGTCCTGTTGGTTCTTAATCCCTGTGCGTTGGGATTTATGGCGTAATTGTACTTCTCGACGACTGCCATTACTTTTTTTTCGGTCTCGGCGGAATACCGTCCGTTCTTATTAAGGACTCTTGAGACCGTGGCGATCGAAACTCCCGACATTCGGGCTATATCGACCATCGAAATGCTTTTACCGTCCATATACTCTCCATTTCGTTTGGCTTGGGTAATCGTTTACCCTACGACCATAGGATAAACCAAACACGAGCAAATGTCAATAGATTTCCCTCAGATTTTTTATTTTTGTGAAATGTGCAAAAAAACGCGCTTCTTATTTTGGATATAAAGCGCATAAGATAGTTTTTTGTTCAATTCAAAGCGAGTAAACAGTATTAAATTCTTGATTTTAACCGCCACATGTGATATAGTAGTATAGGTATTTTATACTGGGAATTTGTATTTAAAAATAATGAAAAGGCGGCGATTTTATGAAAACGGTTATTCTTGCGGGCGGATTCGGAACCAGAATAAGTGAGGAGAGTCATCTTATTCCTAAACCTATGGTTGAGATAGGCGGTATGCCGATCCTTTGGCATATAATGAAAATCTACTCATCTTACGGCTATAATGATTTTGTTATCTGCTGCGGCTATAAGCAGCATGTTATCAAGGAATATTTTGCCGATTATTTCCTTTACAGGAGTGATATTACCTTCGACTTTACCGATAACGGCAAAATGATTGTTCATTCAAACGAGAATGAGCCATGGAAGGTTACGTTAGTTGATACGGGTCTTAATACAATGACAGGCGGCAGAGTTAAGAGAGTTCAGAAATATATAGGCGACGAGCCTTTCATGCTGACCTACGGTGACGGCGTTGCAGACATCAATATTGACGACCTTGTTAAATTTCATAAGGATAACGGACACATTGCAACACTGACCGCCGTTAATATCGGTCAGCGCTTCGGTGTGCTTGATATTGAAAAAGACAATAAGATTTCTTCCTTCCGTGAAAAGAGCGACAACGACGGCGGACGCATCAATGCCGGTTTTATGGTACTTGAGCCGAAAATTTTCGATTTTATCGACGGAGATGAGACTGTTTTTGAAAAAAAGCCGCTTGAAACCTGCGCTTCTCTCGGTCAGCTTGACGCTTATATGCATGACGGCTTCTGGAAACCGATGGACACCCTCAGAGAAAAGCAGCAGCTTGAAAAAATGTGGGCAGACTCCACCGCACCGTGGAAAATCTGGTAATAAAGATAACTTAACGGAGTAATTATTATGCTTGATCTTACGTTTTATAAAGGTAAAAAGGTTCTCATTACGGGCCACACGGGCTTCAAGGGAACGTGGCTTTGCAACATTCTCCTGCTTGCGGGTGCCGATATAACAGGCTATTCGCTTGAACCGCCGACGAACCCGAGCATGTTTGAGATTACGGGTCTCGGAGGAAGAATGAATTCCGTAATCGGCGATATCAGAGACTTTGAGAATCTCAAAAATGTTTTTGACGAGATTCAGCCCGAGATTGTTTTACATCTTGCAGCTCAGCCGATCGTCCTCGAATCCTACAACAATCCGAAATATACTTATGAAACCAATGTAATGGGCACGGTCAACATTCTCGAATGTATAAGAACGGGAGATTCGGTCAAATCGTTTCTCAACGTTACGACCGATAAAGTTTATAAAAACGATGAAACTATTTGGGGCTTCCGTGAGAATGAGCCTCTTGACGGCTTTGATCCGTATTCAAACTCAAAATCCTGCTCCGAGCTTGTAACTCACAGCTACAAAAGCTCATTTTTTGCAGATAATCGTGTAAGAATTTCCACCGCAAGAGCAGGCAATGTTATAGGCGGCGGCGACTTTGCGGCAAACAGAATTATCCCCGACTGCGTAAGGGCGGCAATTAAAGGCGATGATATTAAGGTGCGAAATCCGAACTCCATTCGTCCCTATCAGCATGTGCTTGAACCGCTCTATGTTTACTTGATGATAGCTGCGGCGCAGTATGAGGACGCAAGCGTTGCCGATTGGTACAATGTCGGCCCTAATGAGTCCGACTGTCTCACAACGGGCGAGCTGGCAGGCTGCTTCTGCGACGCTTGGGGCGGCGGACAGAGCTTTGTTGCCGAGCATAAGGACGGACCGCACGAGGCAAATTTCCTCAAGCTTGACTGTTCAAAGGTCAAATCTGTTTTCGGCTGGAAGCCGAGATGGACGGCACGTCAGGCTGTTGAAAAAACCGTTGAATGGACAAAGGCATATGTCGGCAATGAGGACATGACGGTATATACCGCCAAGCAGATAAAAGAATTTTTTAATATTTGAACGGAGAAATCGCAATGAACGAAAAAGAACAGTTACATGATGAAATACTCGAAAAGGTAAGGGAATACTGCGACAGATTTCACAATGTTCCAACCGAATTCAGAGAGGGGCAGCGAATTCCTTACGCTTCAAGAGTTTACGACTCTGAGGAAATGGTGAACCTTGTTGACAGCGCGCTTGAATTCTGGCTCACAGCAGGAAGATATACAAAGCAGTTTGAGAGCGATTTCAGCAAATATCTCGGCATAAAGTTTTGTTCGCTCGTCAATTCGGGCTCAAGCGCAAACCTTGTTGCGTTTATGACGCTCACCTCTCCCCTTCTCAAAGAAAGAGCGATCAAACCCGGCGATGAGGTAATCACCGTTGCGGCAGGCTTCCCGACGACTGTTACACCGATGATTCAGTTCGGCGCAATTCCCGTTTTTGTTGATGTAAAGCTTCCGAATGCAGACATTGACGTTTCCATGCTCGAAAAAGCATATTCAGATAAGACAAAGGCCGTCATGGTTGCACATACGCTCGGCAATCCGTTTGACCTCAAGTCAGTCAAGGCTTTCTGCGACAGGCATAACCTTTGGCTTATTGAAGATAACTGCGATTCGCTCGGCTCGACCTATACAATTGACGGAGAGACGAAATTTACGGGCACAATCGGAGATATCGGCACAAGCAGCTTCTATCCGCCGCACCATATGACAATGGGCGAAGGCGGCGCAGTTTATACAAACAATCCGCTTCTTCACAAGATTATCCGCTCTATGCGTGACTGGGGACGTGACTGTATGTGCGAGCCCGGTCAGGATAACCTCTGCGGTCACCGATTTGACAGACAGTACGGCGAGCTTCCGCTCGGCTACGACCATAAATATGTTTACTCCCACTTCGGCTACAATCTTAAAGCCACGGATATGCAGGCGGCTGTCGGCTGCGCTCAGTTGAAGAAGTTTCCGAGCTTCGTCGAAAAGAGAAAGCACAATTTCAAGGTACTTCACGATGCTCTTGAGTGCGTTTCCGATAAGCTCATGCTTCCGGAGGCGAATGAGAATTCCGACCCGAGCTGGTTCGGCTTCTTCATCACCTGCAGGGACGGCGTTGACAGGAACAAGCTCGTTCAATACGTTGAGAGTAAGGGCGTTCAGACAAGAATGCTGTTCGCCGGCAATCTTATAAAGCATCCCTGCTTTGACGAGATGCGTGCAAGCGGCAAGGGCTACCGTGTTGTCGGTACGCTCGAAAACACCGACAGAATCATGAATGATTCCTTTTGGATCGGCGTTTATCCCGGCATGACGGACGAAAAGCTCATGTATATGGCAAAGACTGTCATCGAGGCGCTCAAAAATGAATAAAATCAAAGCTCTTTTGCAGAACGAAAAGCTTAGCTCGCTGATACAGTTTATAAAATTCGGGCTTGTCGGCGTGTCTAACACCGCGATTTCCTACGGCATTGAAATGCTTTGCTACTACGTTCTTTTCAAGAACACAAAATTTATCGGCATTTTAAATCTTCTTGCGCTTCTCGGCATATCTACCGACGGCAACAATGTTAAAATCGTTATAACGACTATCATTGCTTTTGTTGTCAGCGTTTCAAACTCGTATTTTTGGAACAACAGATATGTTTTCGGCTCAGGCAAAAAGAGCTTTTCCGAGCATTTCAAAACTTATTTCAAGACTTTTGCCTGCTACGGTATTACAGGCTTGATACTTTCGCCGATAATAAAAATTCTACTTACAAAAATCAGCGTTCCGTTCTTCATTGCAAGCCTCGGCGCGCTCGTTATAACAATTCCGCTCAATTTTGTCATGAACAAATTTTGGGCTTTTAAATCAAAACCGACAAAGGATGAAAAAAATGAAAATCAGACTTGCTGACTATATTGCAAATTTTCTTGCCGACCGCGGCGTAACCGACTGCTTTACTGTTGTCGGCGGCGGTGCAATGCACCTCAACGACGCATTCGGTCATAACGACAGAATTCATTGCACCTATAATCACCATGAGCAGGCAAGTGCAATTGCGGCAGAAGCCTATGCCAGACTCAATAACAAAATTGCCGCTCTCTGCGTTACTACAGGTCCCGGCGGCACAAACGCAATTACCGGCGTTGTCGGCGGATGGCTCGATTCGATTCCTATGTTTGTCGTCAGCGGTCAGGTTAAATACACCACAACGGCACGATATGCCGAGCAGTTCACCGAGGGACTCCCTCTCAGAGCTGTCGGTGACCAGGAATTTGATATCACAAAAGCTATCTCCTGCATGTGCAAATACTCCGCCATGCTTGAGGATATCAACGATATACGTTATATGCTTGAAAAGGCATGGCATCTCGCCACAACGGGCAGACCGGGTCCCGTTTGGCTTGATATACCCGTTAATTATCAGGGCAGTTATATTGAAACGGATGACCTCAAGGGCTATGACCCGACCGATGACGACGGTGAGCTTCCGCCCAAGATCGATGACAATACAATTAAAATAATTCTCCGAAAAATAAAAAATGCCAAGCGCCCGGTTATTTATGCCGGCGGCGGAATACGTCTTTCGGGCGGATATGAAGCTTTCAAAAAAGCTTCAAAGCTTCTCGGCGTTCCCGTCGTAACATACTGGAACAGCATTGACGTTATAGAGGATAAAGACCCTCTCTATTGCGGCAGGGGCGGCAACATGGGCGACCGCCCGGGAAACTTTGCCGTTCAAAATTCCGATCTTCTTCTCACGGTTGGCACAAGAATCAGCATACGTCAGGTCGGCTATGACTACGGCACATGGGCAAGAGCCGCCGAGGTAATCATGGTTGACATTGACAAGGCTGAGATGAAAAAACCGACCATTCATGTTGATATGCCTGTTTGGGCGGACGCAAAGGATTTTCTCGAAGCCGTTATCAGAAATGTAAGTGATGAAAATGCTCCCGTTTTCGACGGAAACGATTGGCGCAGACAGTGTCTTGAATGGAAAGAAAAATATCCGGTCGTGCTCCCGCGTCATAAGGAGGAGAACGGCACAACGGCAAATGTTTATGCTTTCATAAAATATCTTGCCGATCAGCTTCCCGAAAATTCGCTTACGGCGGTCAGCAACGGCGCTTGCTGCGTTGCCGGCCATCAGTGCTGGACAATCAAGCACGGCTCACGATTCATCATCAACAGCGCAATCGCAAGCATGGGTTACGGTCTGCCGGCGGCTGTCGGTCTCTGCGTTTCGGGCAAAAAGCAGGACACGATTTGCCTCGAGGGTGACGGCAGCATAATGATGAATCTTCAGGAGCTCCAGACAATAGTAACAAATAAGCTGCCGATCAAGCTTTTCCTTATTAACAACAGCGGCTACCACAGTATCAGAATAACTCAAAACAACCTGTTCAAAGATCATACTAAGGTAGGCATCGGTCCGGAGAGCGGCGATCTTTCCTTCCCGAAATTTGAGAACATAGCAAAGGCCTTCGGATTCCCGTATTTTTCGGCACGCAGTAATGCCGAAATGCAGGACGCGGTCAAAAAGACTCTTGCAACCGACGGCTATGCTTTCTGCGAAATCTTCACGGATACAAAGCAGGTTTGGGAGCCTAAGAGCAGCACTAAACGTCTCCCCGACGGAACGCTTGTCAGTCCTCCGCTTGAGGATCTTGCTCCGTTTCTTGACAGAGATGAGCTGGCTCAGAACATGTACATTCCGCTGATAAAAGAGTGATATTATGAAAAAAGCCGTAATAACAGGTGCAACAGGCTCGGTCGGCCGAGCAATAATCGACAAGCTCATCGCCGAAAACGTCGAGATCACCGTGCTCTGCCACAGAGGTTCAAAAAGAGTTGACGATATTCCCGACAACAGACTCATAAAAAAAGTCTGCTGTTCTCTTGACGAAATGAAAAGCTTTGTTCCCGAAGAAAATGATTATGATGTTTTCTACCACCTCGCTTGGGCGGGCACCACGGGAACGGCAAGAGACGACGCCGACCTTCAGCTTAAAAATATTGAATACACCCTTGATGCCGTTGAGCTGGCAAAAAAAATGGGCTGCCGAAAATTTATCGGCGCAGGTTCGCAGGCGGAATATGGTCTTTGCGATAAGCCGCTGACCCCAAAAACACCGGCATTTCCTTTTACGGGCTACGGCATGGCTAAGCTTGCCGCAGGTCAGCTCAGCAGGCTAAAATGCCGCAAGCTCGGCATAAATCACACATGGGTGAGAATTCTCAGCGTTTACGGGAAGTACGATCCGGAGAACTCCGTAATAAAATCGGCAATAAATAAATTCACCGCCAATGAAAAGGCCGAATTCAGCAAGGGCGAACAGCTCTGGGATTTTCTGAGTGCAAGGGATGCCGCAAACGCGTTTTATCTCGTCGGCTGTGACAGTGAACACAATGAAAAAATCTACTGTCTCGGAAGCGGCAAAGCCAAACCGCTGAGAGAATATATAGAAAAAATACATGAGCTCTGCGGCAGCCGGTCGGAAATTGACTTCGGCGCAATACCGTACTCTCGCAATCAGGTCATGTTTTTACAGGCGGATATTTCCGAGCTGACAAAGGACACGGGATTTGTTCCCGAAATAAGCTTTGAAGCAGGAATAAAAGAATTTTTGGATTGAGGTCTTGAATATGAAAAAAATCAGCATTATGATTCCGTGCTATAACGAGGAAGAAAACGTTGTTCCGATAAGTGAGGCTGTCATAAATGAATTAGGAAAAAGTCTTCCCGAATATGACTATGAAATTCTCTTTATTGACAATGATTCAAAGGACAACACACGTCCGCTCCTACGTGAAATTTGCAAAAACAATCCGAAGATCAAGGCAATTTTCAATGCCAAAAACTTCGGCCAATTCAATTCACCTTATTACGGAATGCTGCAAACAACAGGCGACTGCACAATTTGTATGTGCTGCGATTTTCAGGACCCGATCGAAATGATTCCGAAGCTTGTTCACGAATGGGAGAACGGCTATAAAATTGTCTGCGCCATTAAAACAACGAGCAAGGAAAATAAAATCATCAGATTTTTGCGTACCTGCTATTATAAACTCATCAAGAAAATGAGCGACGTTGAGCAGATTGAACACTTTACCGGCTTCGGTCTTTATGACAAGTCATTTATTGAGGTTCTCAGAAATCTCAAGGATCCCACGCCTTTCCTCAGAGGAATTGTTGCGGAGCTCGGCTACAGGCGCAAGGATATTCCTTATGAGCAGGCAAAGCGCAGAGCGGGAAAGACACATAATAATTTTTACACGCTTTATGATGCGGCGATGCTCAGCTTCACCTCTTACACCAAAATCGGCCTCAGGCTCGCAACATTTTTCGGCGTAGGAGTAGGTGCGATAAGCTTCATTGTCGGAATAATTTATCTCATTCTCAAGCTTATCATGTGGGATAACTTCCCGATGGGCATGGCACCCGTGCTTATCGGCATGTGCTTTCTCGGAAGCGTTCAGCTATTCTTTATCGGACTTCTCGGAGAATATGTTCTCAATATAAACACAAGGGTTATGAATCGGCCGCTTGTTATTGAGGAAGAAAGAATAAACTTTAATAATAACGGGGAAAATAAAAATGATTAAACATAAGCTTACAAATCAAAATCTTGATCTCAAAGAGTCGATATGCAAACGAATAACCAATCCTTTTTATCTGATAGCGGTTGCGTTGACCGCTCTCGGAGCATACGGCTTTTATCTTACCAACCCTTCGCCGTCAATCGACTGGCTTTCATATGACCGATATTACAGCGGTATGCTTTTCGGTCAGGGAAGGTTTACGGCAACGATTGTCGAAAGAGTGCTCAATTTATGGGACTGCCCTGTTTGGTTTGAGCCGTTGCTCGGACTCGTTTGCTTTATTCTCGGAACGCTTATAATGCTCGCAATTTTTGACGGTTTCACGGAATACAGAAGCATCGTTCCGTCTATTGTTTTTTCCTGCATATATATTTCATTCCCTCTTCTGGCGGAGTATTTTATTTATAACGGAGCAATACTGACGGTCGGAGGCTGTACGGTTCTGCTGTCGCTTGCATTGTATTTTTCGATTAAATACAGCGATATATGGCGTTGCCTTATTCTGCCGACTGTGCTGATGATGTTTGTTTTTTCCTGGTATGAATGCATGATTCTGCCCTATATCGGCACGGTATTTGCAGTTTTTATACTTAAAGAACGCACTGAAAACGGAATAAAAACGGGAGAGGTTATTTCAAAAGGAATTTTTCATGCCGCAGTTCTTGTGCTCGGTGTTGTGTTTGAGACTGTTATCACAAAGGCGCTCATAAAAATCTTCTCAATTGAAGTCAATTCTTTTGCAAGAACTCAAAGCTTTTGGACAGCATCAATAAAAGCTGTTAAAAATCTTATCCGTTCATATATTGCCTATTGGGGGCTTAAAGTATTCTGCAATCCCGCCTTTACTGTATTGTTTGCGGCAGGAATAATATTCATTATTTTATTCATTGTCAACATAAAAAAGACAAAAAGCTTTTCGAGTTTTCTTCTTTTTCTCGGCGGGATTCTCCCTGTTTTTGCTATGACACTTTTCAGAGGCGGCGGCGCAGAATACAGAACCGAACAGGGAATGCCGTTCTTTGTTGCTTTTACGGCTTTTCTTCTTTGTCTTAATGTTCAATCAGGCAAAAGCCTCGCTAAGAAATCCTTTGCCGCTTTATTTGTTTTCACACTGATTATTCAAATCGGCGCTTTAAACAAATCATACTGGATAAATAACCAGCGCTTTGAGGAAGAAAAAAACGTTATTTTGACAGTGAACAGCCGAATAAGTGAAAACTGCGATACAAACAAGCCTGTTGTCTTTATCGGCGGCTATAATATGTCGGATCACATAACAGACTTAACCTCCGTTTCCGATTCATCTCCGTTGGGCAAACTCATAAACCGTTTGGCATCCGGCGATTCCGCCGATAAAGCAAAACGAAAATATGATTATATCGGAAGATCCTATCTGGACTGGAGCATAAGAAACTCATTTGACAGAGACAAGCCCGAGGACGAACTTTACAAATTCTGCAATTACATCGGCGTCAGCTTTAAGCATTGCACAAGAGCACAGTATGATGAAGCTCACAAAATGTATTCTGATATCGCCCCCTACCCGAGCAAAGACTGCATCGTTGAAACGGATGAATATATTGCAGTTAAATTAAAATAAAAAACGGCAGAACCGCAGCATCTCAAAAATCTGCGGTTCTGTTCTTTTTAAAAATATTCAGGGAAAGCAATTTTCAGCGTGTTCAGTATTCTTGAATCAGGTCTGACATAATTATTGTAATACTCATTATTTGCGTTTTCGATTTCATGTATTCTGTCAACATCGGTAATAAGTCGATTCATGTTTTCTGCCAAGGAATACGCATCGGTATATTCAAGATAATTGATATCCTTTTGCGGGTTTCCTGCCGGCGCATACACAAGCGGATCCGTCATAAATGCTCTGCCCGCAGCAAATGTCTCTCCGTATCTCGCACCTATACAGCCGTGCAAGCCCTTTGATAAAACATTTATGTAGTTCTTTTTTAATGAAGCGAGGTATTCCCCCCTCGTCTCTATAGCAGGATCGTGAGTAATCAGTTCAGGGGCAAGACTGCGGCTTTCCTCACTGTCACTCAGTCCACCGACAAAGCGCGAGCCGAATTCCTTTTTGAGAACCTGCACGCATTGAATTCTTTGCCTGTTGACATCCTCAAACATTCGGTTCTGGGTCTCTGCCTTTTCCTTTGCCCTATCATAATCAAGCTCAGAATACACCTTTAAAATTTCTTCCGGCGTCGTATGCACATTCCAAAGCCGTGACCAAAAAAGGATTTTATAGTTATCAAAGTGCTCATTGCCTTCAAAGTTTTTGTAGTTCAACAGCCTTTGCCTTTTGGATTTTGTCAATATCTGAAAAACGAACTCTTTATATCTGTGATTTTTCAGCGCATCGTTAATATTTGCTTTTTCAAAATAGTTTCCGTCACATGAACATTCGTAAGCTATTCCGAGAGGAAGAAATTTATCGTGATTCCTGAGCTTTTCGGCAAAATTCGGATCATAGCTCGATTTAAAATAATAATCAAGCCTGTCCAGCTGAGAATCGAACAGTTCGGGAATATTGATGCTCTGATATCCGTCGGACATATCATAGGCAATTGTTTTTCCGTCTGCCTTCAGTTCAACTATCATACGGTCGGGATAGCGTCCGTCGGCACGAAAATTTCTGTCCATCGAGACGGATTTAACCTTCAAAAGTCCTTTTTCCTCCAAGATCTTAAAGCCGACAAATATAGACGACAGCGTCCACATCCAGCAGCATGTATTGTCGAAGGAAAGATGGCATTCCAGTTTTTTCATAAAATCACCCTTTTAGAGTTCATTTTCTTTTCTTTCCGAATATATTTCTTTGCATTTCCGCCATTTTTTTGCGGCGAAGTTGTGTTTCGTCGGCGTCAATTATAAAGCCGTTTTCCCTTTTCTCTATTATGTCTCCCTCACGGGTTCCCTTTGGCAGCTCGTCAAGCTTCAGCTTCAGAACGTCGCCGTCGTCGCCCTCGCAAACGGCGATGTTTTCTTCAATTCTGTCTATCGAATATTTCATCTTATTACCTTTATACGGTCGTCGAAGCGCGGCTTTTCCTCGGGCTTCTCATCGGGATACCCTATTGCTACGGCGATAAGAAATTTATAGTTTTCCGGAATATCCCATGCCCTTTTCCACTTGTTACCCTCGGCATTTCCGTCAGCAAAGAGTGCACCTACGCTTGCGATTATACATGTTCCGAGTCCGAGACCCTGTGCTGCAATGCAGATATTTTCACACATAATTCCGCCGTCCATATAGCTCTCATTCTCTGCGAAAAGGACCGCAAATGTCGGAGCATTGTGGTAAACGGGATTCACATCCCAACGGGTGTAGGCAGGTGTATCGTAGCCGACAAGCTCCTTAAAATCAGTGTTCATTTGGTCAAGCATTTCCTTGTTTTGAATAAACCGAACATGGCAGGGCTGCATATTTCTTCCGCTCGGCGCCTTCTTTGCCGCCTGCATGAGCAGATCGAGCTGCTCGTCCGTTATCTGCTCTTTTTTATATGATCTTATCGTCTGTCTTTCAAGAATTGCTTTAATTACCTCGTTCATTTCGATACCTCTCAATCAGCTTTTTTCTTGTAACAATATTATAAATTATCGCTCCGCCGAAATATATTACAGCAACGGCAAGCAGCGCCAATAGTATTCCGATTACGATTTTCGATCCGATTACCTTAGCCAGCAGAACAAACAGCACGGCAATTGCGGCAAGCAATGCAAATACCTTGACCGCAAACATCGGCAGCTGCGGAGTGCAGCACGGTGCAATGCTGAAAATATAGGTTTTGACAGGTTCAGCGAGCGGCTTATTGCAAACATCGCCGTAACTCACAGTATAGGTCTTATAGTTTTTTACATCGTTTTCGTTAAATTCAAAAACTCTGACCTCTCTTTGATATATACCATAGGTGTTATAGCCTGCACCGGGGCAATAGCCGAGGTCAATTCCGTCAACCGTTCCGATAAAGCTATCATAATGGTCATGGCCACAATAGACGGCAAAAACATCTCCCTGCTTTTTCAGCTGTTCAAATTCGCCGCACTCACGGGGCAGAGCCGCGGGCGTTTCGCCGTACTCACCCATGAATTTAATGCCGTCCCTGCGCCTGTAATATTCGCCTTTTCTGTTTCCGTAGGCAGGCTCGGCGCCCTCCGTTCCCTTCGGAACCTTTTCGAGCAGCTCATATATTTCGTCAACCGGAATATGCTGAAAAACGATTGAATCCGCATTGACCTCACGGCTCGTTTTGTCAAGCCATTCAAGCTGTTCCTTTCTGACGCCGCCGTAAACGCCGTTGGTTTTTGAACCTGTGTCAAAAACATAAATATTCATCGCCGTGCGGCTTCCGTCTGAGGACATGATCGGTACATTAAACGTTCCTGCATCGGGTCTGCCGTCGTTAAGGTCATCGAAGCATATGCAATTTTTCATCTTTGCATAGATTTTCGCCTGTTCATCGTTTGGAAGTCCCGTTTCACGGTCGTGATTGCCGAAGGTCAGCACAAAAGGAATATCAAAACTTTCAAAAACACTGAAAAGGCGGTTGATCGCCTTTTCAACATTCTTTCGGCACCTCTCTCCTTTGCCCCAAAGGTCAACGACATCAAGCTGATCGCCCGTGAAAACTATAAGATCGGGCTTTATTTTTTTCACCGCCGCTTCCATGAAGCGAAGTGTGTCAACGCAAGTGAAGCGATTATCCTGCAAATCGGAAATCTGCAAAACCTTAAGGTGTCCGTTATTAAATTTTATCTGCTTTCTCATGCTCAATTTAATCACCGCTTTGATTATATCATCAATTGTCACCGCCGTCAATCATACCCGAACGACTGTTTTCTTCTTTTTCCGTCGATTACCACGAAAAACTTCCTTATTCTCATTGACATTACTTCTTAAAAATATTATAATTATCATGTTTGGAACGAGAGTTCCATATTTCATTTGGAGGTGCTTTCATTGGTAAGAGCAATTGTCGGCGCTAACTGGGGCGACGAAGGTAAGGGTAAAATCACAGATATGTTTGCTTCCAAAGCGGATGTCGTTATCCGTTTCCAGGGCGGTGCAAACGCAGGTCACACAATTATCAACGATTACGGAAAGTTTGCTCTGCATCTTCTTCCGTCGGGCATATGCCATCCCGAGATTACAAACATCATCGGCAACGGCGTAGCTCTTGATATTCCTAAGCTTGTTAAGGAAATTAACGACGTTACTTCCAAGGGCGTTCCTCAGCCCAAGCTTCTTGTTTCCGACAGGGCACAGATTATGATGCCTTATCACGTTCTCCTCGACACATACGAGGAAGAGCGTCTCGCAGACAAGCAATTCGGCTCGACAAAATCGGGTATCGCTCCGTTCTATTCGGACAAGTATGCTAAGATCGGTTTCCAGGTTTGCGATCTTTTCTACCCCGACGAGCTTAAAGAAAAGCTGGCAAGCGTTTGCGAGGTCAAGAACCTCCTTCTTAAGTACGTTTATCATAAACCTCTCCTTGATGTTGACGAGCTTTTCAACACACTTATGGAGTACAAGGACATGATTGAGCCTTATGTTGCCGACACAGGCGCATTTATTCGTCAGGCAATCAAGGACGGCAAGGAGATTCTTCTTGAGGGTCAGCTCGGCTCACTCAAAGATCCCGATTTCGGTATCTACCCGATGGTTACATCCTCCTCAACTCTCGCAGGCTACGGCACTGTAGGCGCAGGTATCCCCGCACATGAGATTAAGGATATCATCACGGTTACAAAGGCTTATTCCTCGGCAGTCGGCGCAGGCGAATTCGTCAGCGAGATTTTCGGTGAGGAAGCGGATAAAATGCGTAATCACGGCGGTGACGCCGGTGAATACGGCGCAACAACAGGTCGTCCCCGTCGTATGGGCTGGTTCGACTGCGTTGCAACTCGCTACGGTGTTGAGGTTCAGGGTGCAACTCAGGTTTGCCTGACCGCTCTCGACTGTCTCAGCTATCTTGATGAAATCAAGGTTTGCACCGGCTATGAGATTGACGGAAAAATCATTAAGGATTTCCCGAACACTCATATGCTCAAGAAAGCAAAACCGATTTTCGAAACACTTCCCGGCTTCAAGTGCGACATAAGAGGCATCAAGGAATTCGACAAGCTCCCGAAGGAAGCACAGGACTATGTTCTCTTTATCGAAAAGGAGATCGGCAAGCCGATCACAATGGTTTCCAACGGTCCGAAGAGAGAAGAAATAATATACCGATAAAAAGGTGTTGCCGCATTCAGCGCAGACCAAAGAGCAAAAATAAAAAGCTATAATTCACATACAGTAGCCAAGATAAGCCATGTGGATTATAGCTTTGATTTAATTGATGCTATATAAATAATTTGCTCTTTGGTCTGCGCTGAATTCAACAGCCCCTCATCATTTTTAGAAAGGACGAAGATAATGAACGAAAAAATACTTGTCCTCGATTTCGGCGGACAGTACAATCAGCTCATCGCCCGCAGAGTCCGTGATTTCAACGTTTACGCCGAAATTCTCCCCTACACCACCGACCTTGAGACGATCAAGGCAAACGGCTACAAGGGAATTATCTTCACAGGCGGTCCGAACTCTGTTTTTGATATGGAATCTCCGCATTATACAAAAGATATTCTTGACATCGGCGTTCCTATTCTCGGCATCTGCTACGGATGCCAGCTCATCGCATGGATGGGCGACGGCAAGGTTGCAACCGCTCCTGTTTCCGAATACGGCAAGATTGAGCTTCAGCTGAGCAAGGACAGCCTTCTTTGGGAGAACGTTCCCGAAAAGAGTGTTGTTTGGATGAGCCATACGGACTATATCTCCGAGCCTCCGAAGGGCTTTGAGATTATCGCCAAAACTGACAACTGCCCCTGCGCTGCAATGCAGAACGTTGACAGAAAGCTCTATGCCGTTCAGTTTCACCCCGAGGTTACTCATTCCGAGTACGGCAATCAAATGCTCAGAAACTTTGTTTTCAATGTCTGCGGCTGCACAGGTGACTGGAAGATGGACAGCTTCATTGATACAACCGTTGAAAAGCTTCGTGAAAAGATTGGCGACAAAAAAGTCGTTCTCGGTCTTTCGGGCGGCGTTGACAGCTCCGTTGCCGCCGCGCTTCTCAGCCGTGCCGTCGGCAAGCAGCTCACCTGCGTTTTTGTCGATCAGGGTCTTATGAGAAAAGATGAGGGAGATTTTGTTGAGCAGACCTTCACTTCCCTCTTTGATATGAATTTTGTCCGCGTAAACTGCGGCGACCACTTCCTTGCGATGCTCAAGGGCGTTGTTGACCCCGAGCAGAAGAGAAAAATCATCGGTACGGAATTCTATAAGGTATTCTGGGACGAGGTCAGAAAACAGACTGAGGACGGATTTTTCGCACAGGGTACGATTTATCCCGACAGAATCGAGTCCGGTAAGGGCAAGAGCAAGGATAAGGCAAACACGGCCGTTATCAAAACTCATCACAACATGGTTGAAAAGCCGTCTGATATACAGTTTCTCGGCACGATCGAACCGCTCAAGGATCTTTTTAAGGACGAGGTTCGCAAGGTCGGCGAAATGCTCGGAATTCCCCATGAGCTTGTATGGCGCCAGCCGTTCCCGGGTCCGGGTCTCGGTGTAAGAATTGTCGGCGATATAACAGCCGAAAAGATAAGAATACTCCAGGACGCAGACTTTGTTCTCAGAGATGAGATGGCAAAGAACGGCTATGAGAAAAACCTCAGCCAGTTCTTCTGCGTTTACACAGGCTCAAAGTCGGTCGGCGTTATGGGCGACCACAGAACGTACGAGAATGTCATCGCGATCCGTGCCGTCACAACGGACGACTTTATGACCGCAGACTGGGCAAGAATCCCGTATGATATCCTTGCAACCGTCTCCAACCGCATCACCAACGAGGTTGACGGCGTCAACCGCATCGTCTACGACATCACCTCCAAACCCCCCGGAACGGTGGAGTGGGAATGATAACAGATAATCGTTTTGTTTTATCAAGAATTCTTAAAAAGTGATTTAAACAGTATAATCGTATTGGCGGCAGAGGAAGATCTCTGTCGCCTTTATACATTATATAATATTTATACATGAAAAATTAACAATCATTTTTAAAAATGATATTGCTATTATTCGAGTTATAGAATATAATATTATACAAATATAAACTCGATGTATTCAGGAGGTTGTTATGGAATTTATGTCTGCAAAAGAAGCCGCTGATAAATGGGGTATTTCTCAAAGAAGAGTAGCGGTTTTGTGTTCCGAACAAAGAATTGCTGAAGCAACTATGGTGGGCAATATGTGGATTATACCTACTTCGGCAGAAAAACCGATAGATGCAAGAAGTACACGATATAGTAAAACTGATGAAAAAGCGGTTAAACCTTTCTTGAAATGGGCAGGCGGCAAAGGTCAGCTCATTAAAGAGATTGAACGTTACTATCCGTTTGATAGTGGAAGAATTACAAAATATGCTGAGCCATTTGTTGGCGGTGGTGCAGTTTTGTTTGATATTCTCAGTAAGTATGATTTAGAAGAAGTATATATCAGCGATATTAACGCTGAACTCATCAATACGTATCACATTATCCGTGATGACATAGATGCTCTGGTTGAAATTCTTTACACTATGCAGAACGATTTCATTCCGTTAGATACGGATAATCGCAAAGCATATTATATGGAAAAGCGTGAACGTTTTAATGATTTAAAGGTCAATGGAAACGAGAACATCAATATCGAAAAAGCGGCGTTGATGATTTTTCTTAATAAAACCTGTTTCAACGGTCTTTTCCGAGTGAACAAAAAAGGGTTGTTTAACGTTCCTATGGGAGCATATAAAAATCCTATGATTTGCGATGAAAACAACCTCAGAGCAGTTTCTGAGAAGTTACAAAGAGTTAATATTGTATGTGGTGATTACAGAGAGTCGGCTGACTTTATTGACGAAAATACTTTTGTGTATTTTGATCCCCCATACAGACCTATTACCGATACAGCAAGTTTTACTGCATATACCGAAAACTTGTTTAACGATGAGGAACAGATTGAGCTCGCTCATTTTGTTGATGATATGCACAGAAAAGGTGCAAAAGTCGTTATCAGCAATTCCGATCCGAAGAATTCAAATACAGATGATGATTTCTTTGATAACATCTATTCTGCACATAAAATCAAACGAGTTGAAGCAACTCGAATGATTAATTGTAATAGCGAAGCAAGAGGAAAAATTAAAGAATTGCTTATCAGTAATTTTTAAGGAGAATATGTATGAAAAACAGAGATTTTAATAATTGGCTGTCCGGCTTTCGTGAAAGTATCGCCGATTACGGATATTACATAAATTTTGAAAAAGTCCACAGAAATGTGGATAATATCAAAGTTGAGCTTAACATATTAAATTCGCTTATCGGCTCTAAAAATATTGAGCAGGATTTTGAAAATTTGGTTAATAAATATCCGGAAGTTTTAAAGTGCATACCGTTACTTTTAGCTGTCAGAGCAAATGAAATATATGCCATTGACAGCGAGGGAGAATTTACATATAACTTCAAAAAGCCAAATCTTTCGGTTGAGCAATATAAGGTATTTATGCGTAAAACGGGTCTTTTTGATTTGATTGAAAATCATATAGTCAACAACCTTGTCGATTACGCAACAGGTGTTGAAACGGGACTTGATTCAAACGGAAGAAAAAATCGTGGCGGTCATTTGATGGAGGATTTGGTGGAAAGTTTTATTAAAAAATCTGGATTTGTTAAAAATGAAACTTACTTCAAAGAAATGTATATTCATCAAATTACAGAAAAATGGAATATAGACTTATCTGCCATCTCAAATCAAGGCAAAACAGAAAAGCGTTTTGATTATGTTGTTAAAACACCGAATATGATTTATGGTATCGAAACCAATTTTTACGGTGGCGGCGGTTCAAAACTTAACGAAACCGCTCGCAGTTATAAGACTCTTGCACTTGAAACGGATACAATAGACGGATTTACATTTGTATGGTTTACCGACGGTAAAGGCTGGACAAGCGCAAGAAACAACCTCGAAGAAACTTTTGATGTTATGCAGCACATTTACAACATCAAAGACTTGGAGGATGGTGTAATTAGCGAGGTTTTTAAATAATGTCAAAGAAGATTACAAAATGGGAACCGGAAGATTTTGAGTTGGAAATGACAACACATTGGTCTTTTCCAAAGCGTGGCGATTGGGCAACCCACGATGCAAAGTGGCGTGGTAATTGGTCGCCGTATATTCCTCGAAACATTATATTGAGGTATTCAAAAGAGGGCGATTTGGTGCTTGATCAATTCGTTGGAGGAGGTACGACCCTAGTTGAAGCGAAGCTTTTGAATCGTAATATTATCGGCGTTGACGTCAATGATGTTGCACTTGATAGGTGCAAAGAAAAAATAGATTTTGAGCATGAAGGCGCAAACGGAAAAGTTTATATCCGTAAGGGCGATGCAAGAAATTTAGATTTTCTTTCGGATGAAAGTATTGACCTGATTTGCACACATCCGCCATATGCCGATATTATTAAATATAGCGATGGCATTGACGGAGATTTGTCGCAACTCAAAGTGAAAGATTTTCTTGAAGAAATGAACACGGTAGCTGCAGAGAGCTACCGTGTTCTGAAAAAAGATAAATTTTGTGCCATACTTATGGGAGATACAAGACAAAAAGGTTGTATGATACCAATGTCTTTTGATGTTATGAAAATTTTCCAAGCCGCCGGATTTACTCTTAAAGAATTGATTATCAAAGAGCAACACAACTGCAAAGCAACGGGATATTGGAAAACAAATAGCGTAAAATACAATTTTTTGCTGATTGCACACGAGTATTTGTTTGTGTTTAGAAAATGAATGATTGGAGAAATTGATATGAGTATAATTAAATCGTTTTCAGTTGGTGATGGGGATATGTTTTATATTATTCATGGCTCGAGTAATTTTACAATAATTGATTGCTTTTTGGATGATACTAATCAAGAGAGTATCGTCAATGAAATTATTGACAAAAGGAAAAACAAGGATATTACAAGGTTTATTTCTACGCATCCAGACAAGGATCACATTGGCGGATTAAAGTTCTTAGACAGTAAACTTGGGATACTAAATTTTTACTGTGTTGAAAATTCGGCTACTAAGTCGGACGAAAGTGAGGATTTTAAATATTATTGTGGTTTGAGAGACGGAGAACATCATTATTACGTTTATGAAGGATGTAAAAGAAAATGGATGAATGAAAACAATGAAAATGATGGCAAAAACTACGGCTCATCAGGGATCAATTTCCTTTGGCCAAAAACAAATAATGAGTATTATGAAGAAGCTCTCGAAAACGTTGCTAATGGTAAAGGGTATAATAATATTTCACCAATTTTCACATATTCTTTAGAAAATAATGTGAAGGTAATGTGGATGGGCGATATGGAACATAGTTTTCTCGAAAAAATCAAGGATGAAATTGAATGGCCAGAAGTTGATATTCTGTTTGCACCTCATCACGGAAGAGATTCAGGAAAGGTATCATCTGATGTTTTGAAAGAATTAAATCCCCACATTATTATTATTGGTGAAGCACCATCAGAATATTTGAATTATTATACTGGATATAACACTATTACTCAAAATTCAGCAGGTGATATTATCTTTGATTGCAAAGATAATGTAGTGGATGTATATATCTCAAATGAATCGTATTCATACAATACCGATTTTCTTGAGAATGAATCAAAAACGAATATAGAATTAGGCTATTACCTAGGCTCTTTTACACCAAAAGCATCTAACAGTAAGTGATAAGAAAAGGAAAAATGTATGAATGTTATTCTAAAACAAATAATTGATAAAATTTCGTCATATAATATATTTAATAATTTATATCCAGGAATATTGCTATGCTATTTATTAAAATTTATGTTTGATATAAATATACTATCGGATAATTGGTTTGAAAATTTAATTTTATTTTATTTTATTGGTATGGTTATAAGCAGAATAGGTTCTTTGATAATTGAGCCGATAATGAAAAAAATTAAAGTTAAGAAAAAACCATTACTACAATTTTCGCCTTACTCGGATTATGAAAAAGCCAGCAATGAAGTTCCTTTAGTTGCTACTTTATCCGAGACAAATAATACATATCGAACTTTACTTTCTTGTTTTGTAGGCACTTTGGTGTTGAAGATATGTTTAGTAGTTAATAAGGCCTGCGTTGAAAAAAACTTTACATTTTTTCAAGATAACAAAGATTGGATTATATTAATTTTGCTAATAATATTATTTGGAGCATCATATGTGAAACAAACATCTTATGTACGTAAAAGAGTAGAATCCATAATCAAGAGAACAAAAACTAAAAAATGATAGCATACAAGTGATAGCTATTTGATAGCAAAAGCAGAAATACCTCATAGAACTGAAATAATCTGTACCAAATAAAAGCCCTATTAAGTCATAATTCCTAAGCAAAAACAGTTAAAGTCTGTTTTGCACTTAGGAGTGGGAATAAATTCACACTCAAAAAAAGCCTTATTTTACTGGGCTTTTGCCGATTGTATATGCTTTTTGGCAACAAAATGGCAACATAATTTGAATTATTGTAAAAGTAAAGAGCTATCAGACGTTCAAAAAATCTGATAGCTCTTTTGTATTTACAGCTTTGTGAAATACCATAGAAAGGTATAATCATTAAAGTCAAAACTGTCACCGCTATCGTCTACAACATAGATGCCGTCAATGATGTAGGAATACTCATACTCTGCTCCGACTTTGAAGTTGCCTTCTTTCGGAATGTGATGGCACCTGCTTATATAAATATCGTTAAGCCTGCGGTCGTCCGTCATCTCATTATCCGTCAGCGGGTCAATTCCGTTTGCCGGCTTATCAATGCACATTTTTGCTCTTTGCATTTTTTCAAGCTCTGTCTTTTTCATTCTCCTTTATTTTTGTTTTCGATCATAAAACTGTTTGTGATTAAATAAACCGACAAGGACTTAATAATTTATCGTTGCCGATCTGATGCTTGCAACAAAAATTCACACATTTTAGGCGCTATAGCATTTGAATTTTAATTAAATATATAGTATAATTAAGTCAATTCGTATACCTCAACTGTGCGATATTAACTTAACTCATATAAAACAAAAGGAAGATTCTTATGGGACATTATAATTTGCTCATTATATGTTATTGCATAATATTTACGGCATTTAATTTTGGTGCTTTTCTGACCTGCTATCTTTTCGGCTTTACATATGACCGCGATCTGAGAAAGAACGATAACAGGGTATTTCTGGCACCGTTTGCACGTTTCTTTTTCTATTTCAAAGGAATTCAAAGCAGCTCAAGGTCACGGCCGACAAAGCTTTGCGGCGGAGCCGAGATATTTGCCTTTTTATATTTCATAGTTATGGAAATCGCAAACATTCTTATCGCAAAAATCTTCAATGATTTTGTTCTGTCGTGCCGTGTTTCGATTGTTCTATTCGTGATAACACTGATTGTTATTCTCGTCCTCACTGCCGTTGTCAGAAAAAAAATCAAGGCTCAGTCCGCACAAGCCGATATTATGGAGCTTAACGAATATCTGACTCCGAAAGAAACTATTGACATAAACAACGATAAAAAAATCGATAATTTCCTTGCCGAGCCTCACGAAAAGCCCAACGAAGAACTTAATCCGCTGAATCTGATTGATGAAGAAAACTTTGAAAGCGAAACAGCTGATGTTTCACAGGGTATGGAAGCCGTAAATCAAATGAAAGAGCATATAATTGTTGACGACGCTAATGAAAATAAAATTGTCGAGAACATTCTTTCCTCTCAAACGGAAACGGAAGAATCCGAAAGCCGTGAAACCGCAGATTATAAAGAAGGAATGAAAAAAATCAGCGAAATGAGAGAAAATCCGATAGACAACGATTTTTAATTCTTTGACGCAATTCCAAGGTTTTCCAACAAGCTGATATCCGAGGTGTTTACATATCCGTCGCCGTTTGCATCGGCAAGCATCAAAGCAAGCTTATCCGTATTCATGCCGTCCTCGACGCAAGCCGCTTCAACAGCGTCCATTCCGTCGAGATTTCCGTCAAGATTCACGTCTCCCCTTATGACAATTTCAAATTTATCCACGCAACTGCCGTTATAAATAAGACGGCAGTTCTCTTTTTCTATAAAAAAGCCGTCGGCAACGGAAATGTTGTTCTTATCGGAAACAATCAAATAAGATGAATACCTTGCGTCTCCCTTCAAAAACGGGTTAATTTCATCAAAGCCGCTGCTGTTATAGCTCAGGTACTTGACCTCGCCGCCGTTCATATAAACCGTTGCAATATTTTGAGACGAAGTCACATAGAAATATAGATTTTCGTCATCGGGATGTCCTGCTGTTATGGGCGCATTTTCTATGCTGTTTTGATAAACACGTTCAAAGCCGCTCAAGGAAACCGTCAGTTTTGAAACACTGTCACCGTTGCTGTTATGAATTCCGGCAAACTCTGTCTTGCAATTATTGCCGTTTCCGATGTCATCTGCGCCGATGCCTGCAATCGCCTTGACACTGCCGCCGTTAATTACTACTGTACCGCCGTTTCCGCCGGAACCGCCGCCGATACCTGCTCCTTCGTTGCCGCCTATTGCCGTAACAGTGCCGCCGTTAATTGTAACAGTGCCGCCGCTGCAGAGGAAACCGCCGCCGATACCTGCGGCATAAAGACCGCCGACAGCAACTACAGTGCCGCCGTTTATAGTTATCGTTCCGCCTTTTCCCGAAGAGCCTCCGCCGATACCTGCGCTGTAACCGTCGGTGCCGCCCGTTGCATATATTGTTCCCGAATTGATAGTCAGTGTTCCGTTTGATTTTCCGCTTCCTCCGCCGATACCTGCCTCCAGCTCGCTTTCGGCATAGAGTATGCCGTCACCGTTTATCATGGCTGAAGCCTTTACGGCAATGTCCAATCCGGCTCTGTACGTTCCTGATTTGAGGTGATTTTCGCCGCTAACGGTTATCACCGCACTTGCGGTCTTTAAGACACACAGAGCATAATCGTTTTCGCCCTTTCTTGCAATATTGATGTTCTTAATCTCAACATTCTGCTCACCGGAAGTAATTGATATGCTTCTTTCGAGTGCTTTCTGCGGATTTTGTTGGGTAACGGTATAACCGACGGCATTCACTTCCGAAACAAGCTTTCCGTTTTCATCATAGCCAGAAACGCCGTCCGAACCGATTTTAACATCTCCGTAATCAAGATAAAACACAGTTCGATCTTCCACTGCCTTTACAGAAGAGTTCAACGGCAGAACTGCTAAGCACAATATCAATATACACAGGATAACCTTTTTCAAAATCAATCACCGTCCCTTTTAAAAGCAAACGGCACCTTTGAGGGGTGCCGTTTTGTGTTAGTCTATACTGAAAATGTTTCCGAGTGCTTCGCCCGCCGTCTCGAACCACGGG